>Ga0126334_10000379_pt1 | contig 13067 bp, 6 predicted proteins | sample InaspJWI49metaG_FD_94491 | JGI IMG/M metagenome (GOLD analysis project Ga0126334, IMG submission 94491) | Marine gutless worms symbiont microbial communities from Oahu, Hawaii - Inanidrilus sp. 2 OAHU.JWI-49 metaG | ecosystem: Host-associated > Annelida > Digestive system > Unclassified | place...
AGATTGTTTTGCTTACCCGGCTTTTGAAAGCAGGGCTGCAGGCTATATGTTCTGCTTCTGTTTCTTATTTATTTAGTTTTTAACAATCCTGTCGGACCAGTTGTCTCAAAATCTACCAGACCAATCTTCGCCAAACTTTGAGGGTTGGTAGAACTACGGCTGGAGATACACACATACACAGCCATTTAATGGCCCTTCATCATCATCAGGTGGCATGCCCACTATGTGACAAGAGCTGTTACCGCCATCTTCCACCTTGAAGATCTTGCGCTTGGCAGTAGGCTGAGTGTAGACCAAGGTTGAGATGTTTAAGATCGTCACTGATAGTTCCCGGTCTGATGAGTAGAGCATTCCAATTCGGGCAAAAAAAGTTTCGATTCGATTCTCGCTACCGAATCTATTTGTTCAATTTGATTCGGCAATCTGATAAATTTGCTGCTTGTACACTGATTTCAAATAGTAAGTTAGGAGTAATTTTTATAGTATGCATTGCGTAACTGTTTTTTGTCGATGTTCTGAAGTATTAAATGCCGCAAACAATGACGTCAGCTTATTTTTTTGGCTGAGACTATACAATAAATAAACAAGAAAAACTGCATGACAACTAGTGAATCGAAAGGCTAATTTTTTTTACAAAACGAATCGATTTGCACAATGAATCGAATCGATTTGAATCACGAATTGGAGTGCTCTGCTGGCGAGGGCGTCCTCTCGGCCGTCTCTGGTTACTAGGTGCATTGAGAGATGCTTGCAGCACATGGTTGTGATCCTCAGCTTGGTCAGTTCAGGCAACATGGCCAAACAGTTTGAGTTTGAATTATCTCTGCTTGAATGATGAGTGTTGTAATCCGAGGCTGCCCAGTTCTCACGTGTTGAACCGTCTGACCTATATTCATCGAACAGCTCTTAAGTGGTAGTAGTAACTAGCAGTAGCAGTTCATATAGTGTTGATTCATTGATATCGGCATCTGGAGAAGCTGATAGAATTACTAAATTTTAACACAATTACTGCTTCAGAAAAGAGTTCAGCATGATTGTCTGTTTTGTTTCTAGGCTGATTGTGAACAGAAAGGCAGCAAGGTATTTTCATCAGTTATTTACTTTTATGCTGTTATTCATTCTTCATGAAATCCGACATGATCATACTTTCTTTCTTATGTAGACCTCTAGAGAGTGTACAAGGAGCTCATTCTTGTGCGAAGTCTGGAAGAAATTTGTCGTGTTTGGAATAAATTATTAATTTGCATATATGTCAGCACTGGGAGAGCCGTTACTTAAGTGGAGCATTGTGTAGCATCACGTCTTCCTTCAGCAGTGCAGTGGTGGGTAAAGAAAGGATGAGGCACTGATCATTGGTTGGAATCGGTGCATTGTGTTCCTTCAGTGTTTTGACACTGTTGCTTAGCTGGCTGGAAGGGCTCCTGCCACGTCGTACCTTACACGTTTCTTCAACAACAGTTGGAGGAAGAGTGCAAAGGGAGGCACTGGCTTACCCAGATTAGCATGTAAAATAGCTGTTAAAATGGAGTTGGCAACAGTGGTGGTTATGGTTATTACGTTTTTTGTACAACCAAACTGTCACAAGAAGTTGACGAAGTTTGCAGAAAATGGGCAGATTTCGGCGTACTTGGCTATGGGCATGGCGGCCGCATCACCCTTTGTGGTATTGTGACTGTTTGCTGTTATAAATGAAGTCTGATGCTTGGTTGGCGGGCCTGTAAGCAAAATTACTGGAAAGTCCTTAGTTGAGGTGGTGCCAGCCTTGAACTTTGACATGTGACCTTGACCTCTGAACTTGCCCCAATAATGTCACACTAAGTGATTTAGTTCAAAAGGCATTTTACCACACACACACATGCACACCCTCACGCACACACACACACCATACTGATTGCTGAAGTGGTCAGTTAAAAACTATCATTAAACTTTTAAGGTCATCAGTTTAAACACGTAAATTTGCCTTCAGTGCTTTGATGCTGTTTTTTGAGCCGAGCGGCAGGAAGGGCATTTGGTCCGTAAAAAATGAGTGGTGAGGTGCTGGAGTGGTTATCTGTCTGGAGCAAGGTGCAGACTTGCATACGGCCCAGCGGATGCCACTGCCACTCACTGTCTCTTGCTTCAGTGAAATCCAGATTGGTTTTACTTTTCTGGTACCGGCTGACCCGGGTAGTCCCGGACAAAGGGCCGTTAAACGAGTGTGTGTGTCTACGTCTCTTGAGCGGTTTTATGCATGTTTTTTGTGTTCTATATGACTTTGTTGTGTAAACATCTCTGCTTGTGGCCAAGTAATAATCTTAATTGACTTTACTTTTTAAACTGACACTCATTGTATTATCTGTCACATTGATAGGAGAAGAAGTCTTCAGGTTCATCCGCAGGCGAAAGGTTGGCCTTGTCTGTTAATGTTGCAATAATTAATAATGTAAAATAATTTATGTTGAAGGTCATTGTAGGGTACAGCTCAGTGATAATGGCATAATGTAATAGTAATCTGGAATGACATGCTTCTCACAGTTTGAAACTAGTGAAATGATACCACAACTTTAGTGTAGCGGAAATCGGACATGTAATTAGGCACATGTTTTGGCCTGGGCTGAAACACTGCATTTTGTTAATGGCCACCAACTAGAAGAGCTAAGCATTCTGTGGGTCCATAGCTGCATTAAAGGAAAGGAAGCAGGAGGGAGGGATGTGAAAGTGTATTTGTCTTTCTGGTTAAATTGCAACTGTGATTCGGCACTGTGTTTACAACCGTAGCCCTAGCCTTCTTTTTCTTCTTCTGGACTGACTCCGTGGATTCCGCGGACTGTTTACCGATACTTCTGAGCATATCTTTTTTTATTTTTTTTAGTTTTTTTCCACTTTTTAGTTTTTGGTTCCATGAGGTAGATTAAGCTGACTTATGTCAGATTTTGAGTGCACGTTAACGTAGCATATCATATTGTATCGTATTGTACTGATGAGCTAACCTGCCAGTTATAAAAATAGCCATACATAGGACACACACTAACTGTTCATAGGCATTGTATGGGTGAACCTATGTTAAATGACATTTCCATAAAGAACTGGAATATGTTGGAGCTAAGGTGTACAGCCCACATTCCCTCGCTTAACTGCTGATGGAAAATTGCATTTGAATTAGAAAGAAGATGGTAGAGTTCTTCTCAGCAGTGTTACCTGCACCACCCTCATGCTGTTTTGTACCATCTCAGAAAGAATAACCTTACTGTGAAAATTTGATTTAATGCACTGTTTGTTTGTCAGTGTTTATCACCCAGTACTGGCTCAGAGCTGTGTGCACCCAGATTCGTGCGTGGATTTTGGCACAGTATAAATTGTTTACTTGCTTACTTACTTAACTTACTTACTTACTTTCTTTCTTACTTGTTTATTTCTGAAATTATCTACTTCTTTGAGAATAGGACCATTTTTTTCCAGGCCAGATGTCATAAATGGTGACTAAACCTGGCTTTAGTTTTTTGTGTTCATTTTATGTTTTGTTGCCATTTGATTAACTTTTTCAGTACTAAGGGTGGCTCGGTGGCCGAGTGGTTAGCGTGCCTGACTCAGACGCAGAAGGGCCTGGGTTCAAATAACAGTCGCGACGCTGTCGGGTAACAGTCTTAGGCAAACTGTTTACGCCCATTGTGCCTCTGTTCACCAAGCAGTAAAGTTGGTAGCAGCCCTTTTAAGGGTTGCGGGGGTAACTGCAGGCCTGGCAGAAAGTAATGGCAGCCTACTGCCGGTTTTATGACTCACGGCATCTGCAGGCTGACTGACAAGAACCGGGATCAGCTGCGGAACCCTACGCTCGGTAATCGAGTATGGGTTACCTTTGCCTTTTTTACTAAGGCAAGGGATTGGCTGGGAAGAACATCTCAATTTTGTGGTTGGGTGGGACGTGAAACCTTGACTCAGTGAATCAGTTGTCGGTGTTTGTTGTAGTTCGTGGATGTCGTGGCTTATTCCACTGATCGTTGCAACAGCAGCGACATTTGCTTACAAATACTTCATAGTCGGATCAACTGCCACAACCGATTCCAGTCATTAGTCGTTTCCCATTCGTATCGGATCCTTTGATTAGTGCCAGGCATTACTTGATGAGATAGTTAATGGTTAACGATTACCGTGTCCCATATCACAAGATGTTTTGACGTTTATTTCGCATTAACAACTTTGTAACTGACTTGTTGCGTTAGCTGTAATGTTGTTCTTGATCATATTTACACGGTCGATTGTCATATGCTTATTAGTGGAGTTTTCACCCGAAGTGGGGTGTGTATGGTTACAGAACTGTGGGTAGCGTTGTGACAAGATGTGTTTAATCTACTAAACTTTGATATGAAATAATTACTCTCACAAAATGACTATTATCATCTGTTTGTTATATTTAGAGGTGCACCGATAATGCTTTGGCCGATTGTCGGCCGATTACCAATTGTTTATTTCAGAACGCATCTTCGTTCAATAAAAGTCATGTTGTAACGATTGTGAAGTCACAATGGTATGATGGTAGATTCGTAACACTGCTGCTGTAGTTTTACTAGTTTGTAGTGTTTAGTTACGGCCCGGCCCAGCCCATTCCTGTATTTAGCGACCTATGTAAAATAAATAATTTATGACCTCACGGAAAGTCTAAAATCCAATTCAGCCCGGCTTGGACTGTTCCCTAGTCTTGACGCCTGACTACCAAAAAGCATTTTCCCATCCATTCAAAAGGTATATGTATCTATTTTAATTTGTGTCATAAATTTGTAGTAATGTAAGGAAATAATTACAATGGAAATAATATAAAATTCAACAATACATAAAATAATCGGCCGATTATCGACCGATGCCGATTAACAAATGGCCGATGTCGATTATCGGCAAACTGGCCGATAATCGGTGCACCTCTAGTTATATTAGCATGAATAGTTTCAATATGTGTGGTTGTTTATCCTGCCCGGCTGTGGATAGCAGGTCTGCAGTTTGTGCTTTGCTTCTTTGTTATTATTTTTTTAACAATTCCTGTTAGACCAATTACCTCAAAATTTACCTGACTGATCTTTGCCATATTTTCAGGGTTGGTAGAACTATGGCTGTAGATACACACACCCGTTTAACGGCCCTTTTCCGGGACTACCTGGGTGAGCCGCCACCAGAAAGGTAAAACCAGTCTGTGTTTTACTGAAGACAGTGAGTGGCAGTGGCATCAGCTGGGCCATATCTGCACCTGGCTCCAGACAGATAACCACGCCAGCACCCCACTACTCAAGTTTTTTACAGGCCGGATGCCCTTCCTGCCGCCCAACCAACAGCGTCAAAGCACTGATGGGTGTAGATAATCAATCTGAAATTAGTTTTTTGGTCCCTCAGGGGACATTGGCATGGCAACCAAATTTTGTTGGTTTTCGTGCATGGGTGTCGCTGGGTGGGCTAATGTTGGGCTTTGCCGTGCATCTAATTTCTTAAGAAGTGATTAAATTTTTATTGCATTTATGAAATGCCAGTGTCAACTTGCACCAGCTGTATTTTGGCTATTGTTGGAAAATCTTGGTTGTAGTTGATGTGGTTGCACTCTGATAGTTGGTGTGACAAAATAGAAATTTTTGTCAGGGATGTGGCACGTTTTGAAAATCCTTGAACTTAATAGTGGCAACCATCGAGGCTTTGGGTTTCTTTGTCTGTGTATTCTTGGACTAGAGAAGTTGTCAGATGTCCATGGAAAATCATTGATTTTCCTTGTAACAAAAGAGTGGCAACCCTGGTGTATATTATCACTGTCATTTGGTTTGTTGTATGATTATCAAGACGCTCTCCATTTATGGATGAAAAATGCGCCTTGGGTGGCAAGTGGATTTTTACAGTCACTTATTATGTAAGTTCTGGTTGTTGTGGAGCAAGGTGTGAAGGCAAATTTTGAGTTCTGTTGGTCTGGGAATTTCTAGGTTGAGTATTTGTTTTGTAGAAGTTCTGTTTTCCATTTGACATACAACTCTGTTTACTTTTCAGCATTTGGTTAATTGGGAGGGCATCAGGTCTATCTAAAATCTTGCTGCAACATCCAGAGCGATTGATGTTAAAACATAAGATAAAAAAGGCAGTGACAGGCAGTTGGCATACACTTCATATGTGCTGTTATGTTGTGGCAAATTTTTTTTGTGTTACTGTGGCTTTGAACTAATGACCTACTGACCTTCAGTTCCCATTCTTTCCACAGTCACATAGTGAGCCAACGCAAGTTGTTCATTTTTGTGCTTCTGTTTACCAAGCAGTGTAAACCTGGTACCGGTCTAAAGTCAGTGACTTTGCTGCTAGTTTGTATATTTGCTTATGGCCCACATTTTTCTTACTGTAAAAAGTCGGCGAACTGCATTGCTGCTTATGTGGCCATTTTAATTTTGAGCCATTTTGCACTTTTTTCTAGTTAACAGTCATCACTTGGCAAAGTTAACGGCTAATGTTTTGTTGACTTGTTTTTGACTTACTGTGGCTAATAGCCCTGTTTTTGAGCTACTGTATAGGTAAGGTATCCAGTAATACTGGGCGAATGAATATTGTGCATTATTTCACCTTGAAATGCTGTTAAAACAGCGGTGGTGATGGATCGGTTTGTGTTCAAGCTTTATTAACAGCAAGATGATGAACAATATTTATATCTGTCTAAAAAAATGTTGCATTCCTTACATCTTGTGCAGTTGTTCTACTGCAGTTTAGTTTGTTGAATTCAGCGCTAGTTTAATTAAATGAATACCGTACTCTAATGATGTCGTGTGTAATGTGTTCATTAGTTTCATTAGCCCGCATCGCAGCACTAGCTAGCTGCAGATGTTGTGTGTAGCGTGGTCTGCAGTGTGTCTGTCTGTATGTGTGTCTGTCGGTTTGTTGGAGTACAGTTTAACGCCCCACTCGACACAATCTAGGTTGTTTCGGAGGCGGTCTTTACAGCCAATCACTTGACTGATACTGACAAACAAAACAGTACAGCAAAATACAGATAAACAAACTCAGTACAAATCAGAAAAAGTAAACAACCTAAAATACAGCAAAACAAAACTACCCTGGTTCAGTTGCCTCTTACAACACTCGGCCAGGAAACTAGGTGGGCTTATTCTACAACGCTCCAGAGCCCACACGGGGCTGTGTGTCTGACACGACTGTGATCCCTGCCAAAACGCCTAAACCGATCAAGATACTGTTTGGAGGACAGACTCGTGTGGTGCCACGCATGTGTAAAACGCTGGAGGAAAGATTTAAAACGTGGGGGAACGTGATAAATCGTCCATCATCTGTCAGTTTGAAATAGCGTAGTAATTTTGTGCGTACTGTATTACTGTCTGTGTTTCCTCTATTATAATTTAGCCATGTTGCATCGCCCATATATTTTATGTAACATGGCAAACGATGTAAAATATTATTAAAATATTGTTTATGTACTAACGTTTTTTATTATAAGAAAAACGTTGAAATTTTTTTAAACCCTGACAAGAATAAAAGACGTTTTTGTGTGGTGCCAACTCCCACCTGATGAATACGATGTAATGATATGTGCGGCGGCGCGATGCAGGCTACACCCGTTTAACGGTCCTTTGTCCGGGACTACCCGGGTGGGCTAGTACCAGAAAGGTAAAACCAATCTGGATTTTACTGAAGCAAGAGACAGTGATTGGCAGTGGCATCAGCTGGGCCATATGTAAGTCTGCACCACGCTCCAGACAGATAACCACGCCGGCACCCCACCGCTATAGTTTTTTACAGGCCGGGTGCCCTTCCTGCCGCCCAACCAACAGCGTCAAAGCACTGAAGGTATTCACCAGGTACACGGCATAACGAATATTGCTCGCGTAGCAACGCAATGTGTGAATGCTACCATTGAAATACATCGAGTTACTGTCTGTCGAGCAGCAGCGCGCGGCGTAGGTGTGAACGGCCCAGTAGCGTCTTTACCTGCATTGGGGCCCTGGGCACCCCCCCCCAGCCGAACGGGGCCCCTCGCTAGAAAGTAATTAGCCTACCGGGTTTCCCTTACAGTTGATTTTTGCGAAGGTAATAAAATAATTAGTTTTAACAATTTCTTTAACCACAGACAGTTGGGGGCCCCTCAAAAAGAAAAAAACCGGGGGCCCTGGGCACGTGCCCATTGGTTAAGACGGCCCTTTAGGCAGCTGCATCAGCCCCTAGTCCACATGATGGTTAGATCGACGTTCCCTGGCGGTGCAACACAGGTTATTAAGTAAGCAGCAGCAGTCTGGCCTACCGCACATGGCGTCACTGGCTGGCCCACCTGCCGCCCTTAACCGTGACATTGCAAAACGGCTGTACCCCGCCCCCCCCGCGCCCTATAAACCACCTCACGTGCCTATAAACCTACTGCCTAGTCAGCCTATTGATATGCTGTCTGTGCGTCTAAACCGGTTTCTTGACAAGAAGAGAGTATAATAATTTATGTCTACGTAATGACAGCGCTCATTATATGCGTAGTAGGTATAAGATCGATATGCTCGTGTCATCCATGATGCAGCTGTTATGGTAATAATGTAGATCGTGATCAGGCTCGGACCACATGACATTGCGTCAAGACTATACAGAAGACGTCCTCGTCGCGGTTCGTTGCTACGGTTATTGTATGTTAGGTCGAATGTTTGTTATAATTTCATAGCACAGTGACGGCGCAACTGCAGAATGTAACTGTAGAGCCTAAAAAAGGTAAAGGTAGCCCATACTCGATTGCCGAGCGTAGGGTTCCGGTCCGGATCTGATCCCGGTTCTTGGCAGTCAGCCTGCAGGTGACGTGAGTCATAAACCCGGCGGTAGGCTGCCATTACTTTCCGCTAGGCCTGCAGTTACCCCCGCAACCCTCAAGAGGGCTGCTACCAATTTTGCTGCTTGGTGAACAGAGGCACAGTGGGTGTGAACAGTTTGCCTAAGACAGCGTCGCGGCTGCGATTTGAACCCGGGTCCTTCTGCGCCTGAGTCCAGCACGCTAACCACTCGGCTACCGAGCCACCTTGAGAGCCTAACTGAGTCATTTGTATTGCGCCCTCGCATCTTATGCTTTCATAGCGATGCGGCCTTATCGTTAACTCAACAAGTTGCCGCAGTACTGACAGCGAAAGGCCGCATAGCGGCTGCCTCCTACCGAATAAAGTTGAGAATATTGACCGCATGCCGTATACACTTTACAATGGGCCAGGAGATGCCACCTAAAATTGTTCCTTTCCTTGGGGATCCAGGCTCCCACATGGCTTCTTAACTCAACGAGCATCTACGGACACAGGTGTGAACACCTCAATGTCCGCATCTATTTAACATAACTACATACAAAACTACACAATCAAATATGCTGTTCGTGGCTCCAGCGAACTTAATTGATATAATCTGATAATGATCTAGAGCACAAAAAAACTCATAGGCCTAGTGTGTGAAAATCTCAAGACCGGTCAGGGTTGGGTGGGCACGACCCACTCTTAATTGGTTCGATGCGGTCTAATAATTAACGATACGATATGCTGTTTCAACGTGCGCTCAAAAGCTGCTTAATCTACGCACGGAACCAACAACTAAAAAGCGGAAAAAAGTAAAAAACGGATAGGCCTATGCTCAGAAGTATCGGTAAACAGTTCGCGGGAATCCTTTGTTTGCACCTGCACCACGCCTTGCTGCTATTTTTTCTTATTTTTTTCCTGTCATGTGATGCATGTTAGCCTATTGTGTTTATGTGTTAAAGGTGGCCGGCATTGATAGGCTAATGCCTTTTCTGGTAGCCTGCCACTGTGCTATTTTTAGTGTTAATGTTTTGTTTTGTTATTATTATTCTTTCTTTATTACGCCAGACAAAGGCAGCACACAAATACAATGAACACAAGCAGCTAAAGTACACAACATGAATACAAATCTAAAATCTAAAAACACCGAGCTGAAGTAAGATAACCAAATACAATACTCTATAGGCCTAATGTACTTGGCAAATACATTTTTTTCTCTCTCGCTGTGTAGTCAGTCCTGGAGAAGAAAAGGAAGTCTGTGGTTGGAACTCAAAACCGAGCTGACGAACTACCACCAACTACAGACTGCTACTGTGCTGCCTGCAGTCTGTTGGCTGCTGACTGCTGCAGCTGCTGCGGCTGCTGCTACTTCTGCTGCTGGGCCTACGCTACTTCTACTAGGCCTACTAGCAGGCCTATTTCTCTACCGCTATGCCGCTGCAGAGCGACCTTCACCTCTCCATCCCGTCTCTACGCTACCGGCGTCTTCCTGCCGCATCTCAGCCTTGCACGCGACTTGCAGACGGTGGTCTGTTGGCGATCACCGCCGTTGACGATCAGAGTGGAAAGTCACAGCGAGGCCATGAGCTAGCTTACCGGTGTACTGCATATAACAAGTAGCGTAATGCTGGCAGTCTCGGTGCAGCCTAAGTTTGATAGAAAATCACGCTCGTTGGCGTGAAGCGTGTTGAGTGGGAGTAATCGAGAGGAGCGGTCAGTGTTAAATACCGATTGGTCTGACGCAAGAGTAGGCTACACAATTTCACAGGCAAGTGATTCTCGCTGTTAACCTGTAGCTAGCCTATCTGTACACTTCGAAATTCGAATATACTAGAAGTGAGCGATTCCGTAACTATCCCGTACTGTGTGTAAGCTTATATAATTTCCGTTGATAATAGTTAATCCTGGTATAGTTTTAACTGTATTTTTATGTTTTCATTGTCTAATTTGTATTCGTATTTTAATGTAATCGTGTGAATCCAGCATGCATTGCTGCCATACTGAATAAACGATTTTGGTTTTGATTTTTAAATGCTTCGTGTGGACAGTTTCAACCAGTAGTCTAAGAATTTGGACAAAAGGACGCATCGCATGGGGCGCCCTGAAAATTCCCCATTCCCCAGGCAGGATCCGGGCCCCGCCTAATACATGGTTTCTTAGGCCCACCCGAGTCCACGCCCCAAACCGCATCCAGTGGTGTAGCCAGAAGTTTTCGACAGGGGGTGCGTCAATCTGTAGCATTGAAATAATGGTGATGCACACATTGTGTGCAGGAGTCGTTTGGAGTCTATAGAGGCTCGACTTAGCCTAATTGACAAAAATATTGGCACATCCGCTAGGTTGTACGCGTAGGCCTATAACACTGAGAAATCACATACCAAAAATATGTTTTTCCTGACAGGGGGTGCGTACGCCCCTTACGCTACTTGTATGGCTACGCCACTGACTGCATCTCGATCGGATCGGTTCAGCCGTTGTAGCACAGCTGATGATTATGTCCAGTCCAGCAGACAGACTGTACACACAGACCGCGCAACGAACATCGGCAACAACAATTTGCACTCCCTACATCGGATGGGTCCTAATAATAATAATGATAACAAGTTGCTGCAGTACTGACAGCGAAAGGCCGCATCGCTGCTGCCAACTAACAAATAACTTCGGCTCATGCCGGATGATATTACCTATATACTTCATAATAGGGCAGGGCAGTGCTCCCAAAATTGCCCATTCGTCCGTGGGACCCGGGCCCCCACCTAATGCATGGATCTTCGGCCCACCCAAGTCCATACCCCAAACGGCCCCTCGATCGGTTTATCCGTTCCGTAGGGCTCACAATTATGACCAGCAGACCACGCTGTAGCAATAGGCCGCATCTAGTGCACGCTTGCTGCCGTTAGCAACTCGGTGTTGTTCCATTCGTGAGCGTCGGAATGCTGTACGTAGGCCTATCTCCGCTTGTCTCCATAGGCAGATCCAGCCCATTATGTCGCTTCCTATTTCGACGACCGAAGGCCCAAAGTCCGAGGTTCTCCACGACCGCTAAAATGTTTCTTGCATTCACGAGGCGCCACATGACCTCTCCTGGAAGTTGTTTGGGGTCAGGTTCGGGGGGGGGCAGTGCCCCTGAATCTGCCTGTGCTTGCCTCGCGACTTGCAAATGCTGCTGCTGCTGCTTACGTACCAAGTAACCACGCGTGAGTAAGTAAACGTGGTTATAGCGGTTCGCCTTCGGCAAGCAACCTCGCCGAATGGTTGTCGGCTCCCGATCGCAGCAGCTGTTAAGCATCGATAAGGAAAGTAGGCTAGCAGGTCGAAGTAGGGCCAGTGTCGTTATATTTAGCTCCGAAAGAATATGTGTTATCTTTGTTAGGGCCTATGAGTTCGCCGACGTGGTATAAGTAGTCTAAACGCTCGTTCACAGCACGTAACTGGAGTTCTGAACGTGCTTCCGATGGGAATGTTCACGGCGCACGAACTAAACTGAACTGATGCCTGAACAAGTTGACCCAGTTACACGACGCGTTCATTGGTCACGAGCGTCAGCGTCACGATTATACCTCGAACTGGCTGGCAGCGGCAAAACTAGGACGGTCAGTGCTCGGTTAGTTCTCAGCGCAATGCGGCTGTTCACACTGGAGTTCGCGAACTAGAGTTCAGTTCAGTTCGCTCTAAACAAGCCTTAATGCTGCCGGGCAGTCTTGATGCATAGTATAGCATTATGTTTAGTGGAAAATCACGCTGTCTGACGACTGACGTGTAGCGATCTCGGTCTTGTCAGTGAGTGAAGGTAGCGACCAGTGTATTGCATTGGTTTGACGCTTAGTTGTTAGTGTCCCATAGTTCATGCCCATTATAAAATACGTAAAGTGCGTATATTCGCTAAAAATATCGTTATCTGACGTCGTCGCGCATCTACACGGCCTGCTGTTTAATGTTTACTGTAAATCTTATACGGTCATTTATGCCGATAACAGTCATACTTATTATTATTAGTTTTTCATCACCTACTCTCTCTTTCACTCCAGACTTAAAATCTTCCTTTTCTGCAAATCCTTCCCACCGCAGCTTTTCCTTTTCTTCTTCAGGACTGACTACATGGATTCCCCAGACTTTTACTATTACTTCTGAGCATATCCGTTTTTACTTTTTAGTTTTTATGTTTTTACACTTTAGTTGTTGGTTCCGTGCGGTAGATTAATGGGCCTATTACAATTGCGATACGAGCACGATTCGAGTACGATTCGACTACGATTCGACTGCGATTCGGCTACAACACGCTACAACACGCTACGAGGTTTTTCGTGCGCTCGCATACGA
>Ga0126334_10000381_pt1 | contig 13024 bp, 7 predicted proteins | sample InaspJWI49metaG_FD_94491 | JGI IMG/M metagenome (GOLD analysis project Ga0126334, IMG submission 94491) | Marine gutless worms symbiont microbial communities from Oahu, Hawaii - Inanidrilus sp. 2 OAHU.JWI-49 metaG | ecosystem: Host-associated > Annelida > Digestive system > Unclassified | place...
TTACACATTAGTCGCCGGAATAAAACATTACGTTAGAAAACGCCAACTACTGACTCTGTTCGTCATCCCCCGTTGTAGTAGCAGCCCGCGGGCATTCACCTGCCCCTAAGGCGCTATTACAGACGTCACTTCCGGTCACGTGGTGGCCGCGGCGACGACCGACGGCGCGTGTCGGCGCTTGCGGGCGACTCCGCGCGGCGGCGCTATAGTCGGCGTGACTGGACGGCGAGCTGAGAGCGTTCTGGTGTCAACAGATGGCGCCTGTGCGCCGCCAGACGTCGCTGCAGGCCGTCAAAAGCACTCTGTCCGCGACGTCCTAATTCCGCCCTGGCTCCCGTCGACACGACACGCTCGAATACTAGACATGCGCTCTATGTCAGTGTCAATGTCAATCAGAAATTTTTAACGTGGCTACAATAGCAGAACTATTACGAAGTCCACGAAGGCGCAGTATGGAGTCACAGAACTGTGTTAGGAAAAGACTGCTAAAAAAGGAACGTGTTAAGACGTTGACGGATGACGGGCAGAGACAGGGATGATTGGATGTCAGAAGGCAATGAGTTCCAGAGCAGCGATGCAGCGACTATATCTTAACCGTTGTGTTGCTATAGGGTGTGTTGCTAGTGGGCCTGTGATTGGATGACGGCTGTCACATAGCAACGCCACACCCACAGATGGTTGTGGCGTCGGCCATCGGGACATATGACAGCTGTTGTGTTTCACCCGCTGCATAGCTTGCTGGTGCTGACGTTCGACGACCGGCCCGATATACAGGTATCATTCGTGTGATTCAGGGCCCAATTTAACGTTCAAACTACCAAGCACGGGACCCGACGGAGCCCCAGCGGGGTCCAGGGGCAGAGCCCCTGGTCAGGGAGTCAGGAGGCAAAGCCCCCCTGAAGCTGAAAGCCTTTTAGCTTTTCAGCGTCCAATGAAAACGGCAAAATTTACCCCATTGACTGGCAAACTGTGTCTGTGATGTCTCTGCTACATAGAACGTGTAGATAGATTCAGCCATTAAGAACGTGTCTCCATTCAAGTTTTACCCACATGCCAGAACATCAGTTTGTATGATATATTTGTGTGTGTTTATTAATTTAGGGTCGACGGTCGGACCACGAACAGCCAGTCGTTTGTTAGTTAGTGCCATGCCATTGTTTGTAATTTAGAAAAGCAGTGTCAGTGCGGACACATTGCAGACTGCACTCTACCGATGACTACTGTATCATTAGGCAATTATTCACTGTCGGAGGTTTATCAAATTGTTTATTACCAGATCACACGCAAGTTAATAATATTGATAATTGATGTACATTAACACTTAAATGCTTAAGGTCTAGCATGTTTATAATGAACACAATGTTGTGTACTTGAAAACAGTGTATATATGCTGTCCAAGTGGCGGTAGAAAAACTGGAAAATGTGTCTTCTGTTGTGATGTAAAAGTCTGAACTTCCGAAAACTTTGTATTTCTCACTTTTATACATCAGAGATTCCCTGAAGTGAAATTTAGCAATCCGTGCTTGCTATACTTTCATCAGTCACGGGCTACCGCATTGTATAGAGTCTTTCACTTTCGAGGTTCTTATATAGGCCTACAGCGTATATACACTGTGAGGCAGAAAAAAGGAACCACTTATGAATAAATTTTTTAATACACAACATAGTTTGACATAGTTTAGTACTCTTATTGTTAATAAATATTATCGTCGAAGATATTTATTGAATTTGTGGAATTTACGCTAATTTCGGCACCTTTCAATGCAAAAAGTGTGATGTAGGATATTATTACCAGTAATGTCCGACGTCGTCGAAAAAAACATCGACTTGTCGAAATTGAATACCTTGTGTCGTCATCGAAAAAAATACGACGCGTCGACGTGAAGACGGCGACGTCGTCGTCGTCGACAAAAATGTGTAACTCTTAATAAAAATTCTTCCGATTTACTTACAAGGTACAGCATTAATAACGCACACTGAAATTCTGGCAGCAAATTTCTGATTAAAAAACTGAAGTAGGCCTATAAGTGGCGCATTACGGCAAAATCATGAAAAAGCAAAACGATCGATGATCTAACTATAGCCCTAGTCCATTGAAGAACAATTAACATGAACTTTGAAGAAAAAACAGAAACAACATAGAAAGAAGTGACTGAAAATGCCGACGCGTTGTCGAAAAATTTGAGGTCGGAATTGAAGAAATAAATTACGACGCCGTCGAAACGTCATCGAGAAATCTCCAAGTCAGTCGAACAAATTCGACGCGATCGACATCGGACTCTACTTCCAGTCTTTTTCGACACTGCTCAGTAGCAGAGTACACCACGCTGTGCTGAAATTCAGCCCATGTCGCAACAAGCCACTGACGCCAACCGCAACATGTCCGTATCAACACACGCGCTACTTCTGCAGCGTGCCCCAGACGCAGTACTATAGGCTCTGCAAATAATAGGAAGCACTAAACGATAGGGCCTATGCAGCTAAAGCTGCACTACAACAGTTGCTATTTGTTTTCTTCAGAGGTGATGTAAATAATCTGAAGTATATGAATAATAATGTTGAAAAACGACTTGTGGATTTCCCAAGGTAAAGTGGCTACGTCTGCCAGGTGAAGTGGACAAATCTGCAGTGTGTAAGGTGTTCATGTCAAATTTTCTCAGGATTTAGCGTACCAAAAATTATTGAAATCGGTTAACTTTCAGAGTTACTAAAAATAACAGGTGGACGTTTTTGGGACACAGTGTAGTACCGAAATGTCCCGGCCCAATGAACGAAGTGTCCGGACCTATGGTCCGAACTGTCTCGGCATTGGGACCGAAATGTCTTGGTGACGAAGCGTCCGTAAAGTGAGAAAGTCCCGAGAAAGTGACTTCCTGTTGGGTATCCTGACGCCATCTAATCGGCCTCCTTAATTGGGCCCACACGACACGGCTCACGAGTCTGTCTTCCAAACGCCATTTTGATCGCCTCAGCCAGGGCTCACCGGTGTGCTCAACAGAGACACAGGCACACAGACCGCGGAACGTGCGGCATTTTATAGCAATCGGTAGCTAATGCGATGCGTGCGATGCGGCCTGAAACTGTGAGTATAAATAAAGTAGTACCGTCGACCACGCCCACCGGCGCATTAATTCACCGCAGTGACCGCAGGCGCAAGCTGCTGGCCCGGTGCTGCCACCTGGGCTACAGATGTTGATTGATTGGCGTAGTATGATGTAGATGAGTGGATGTTGTTCTTTTAATATTGGTTAAATGTATATTATAGCGTCACGTGTCGTAATTGCTTCGTTTCTGACATGGAAGCAGCGTTGAACCTCAACGTTCTGTTGCCGAACGGGACATGTCATCGGATGAAATGCGGCAGTTCGACGCTGGTCAAAGATGTCATTGATCTGGTGGTCGGACGCCTCGGTACTGGTCATCGTATCTACAGAGCGGCGTACGCGATAAAACTCAAGGGTCGGGCATCGCCGTCGCCCGACAGTTGCTCATCCTGTTGGCTGTTGAAGGATCTTACTGTACTGCGCGCACTTGAAAAGTTTTTCACCGTTTCGTCGTTGTCGCAAGATGAGTTCTTTGTCCAGCTGCGAGTCAGATACATACCAAAGGACTTCCGCGAACTGTTATCGAAAGACAGGACAACGTTCAACTTCCTGTATGATCAGATTCGGTCTGACTATTTGCAGTTGAACTGTGAGATTGATCAGAACGCTGCTGTGCATCTGGCGTGTATTCAGATCCGACGATTGTCCAGAGACGTTCAGCACAACGCTGCCGAGAAAAAGACTAGTTTGGATTACCTCGAGAAAGAGATTGGCTTGAAAAAGTTCTTTCCAAAGCGTTCTTTGGATTCCTCAAAACCAAAGCTGCTGCGAAGAATTATCCAGGACACTTACAAACAGTATGATTGTATGTCAGAGGATGAATCGATGCTGAAATTTTTCACATTGCTGCGGACTGTGTGGCATTTTGACCATGAGACATTTCCCTGTGGACTTGGTGCAAGCTGGAGTGTTCCTGTTGATCTGGTGATAGGCCCTGACGTTGGCATCGGTTACATTGCAGACAGGTCCTCATCACCAACCCATGTTGCTAACTTCAGTCAAGTACGCTGCATTCAGACTGTAACGGTTGAAGGCACTGACAAAGGACAAGTTTATCTGATGGTCACTGAAGCCACGGAGCCCCTTGTAATTACAACTAGCGAGTTCACGATGTCTGAGAATATAGCAGAGGTTATTGATGGGCACTGCTGTCTTGAAAACAGTGGCATTAGTTGCTGGAAGAACCAGTGTACAGCCGATGCTAGTGAGTTCACTGAGGAAGACACAGACTACTCTTCACTGAGTAACAAAAGTTATGAGATCGACAGAAAGCAGGTAAATCTGTTGTCGATAATCGGCAAGGGTCAGTTTGGCGACGTACATCGTGGTTCTTTTGCTATTGCTGATGGGAATACTGTCGAAGTGGCGATCAAAACATGCAAAGAAGATTGTGATCTGCCAGTTTCCGAAAAATTCTTAGAGGAGGCTTATATAATGCAGCAGTTTGACCATCCGCATATCATTCGCCTGATTGGCATAATATCACAGTCACCAATTTGTATTGTCATGGAGCTGGCGCACATGGGTGAGATGCGATCATTTTTGCAGAACAATCGATCGAGACTGAAACTGCACACCCTAATAATGTACTGCTACCAGCTGAGTGCAGCTCTGTCTTACCTGGAGGGAAAGCACTTTGTTCACCGAGATGTTGCTGCCCGAAATGTACTCGTCTCTTCAGAGGACTGTGTGAAACTGGCAGATTTTGGACTGTCAAGAAGCCTCACTGAACAGTGCTATTATAAAGCCACAAAAGGTAAACTGCCCATCAAGTGGATGGCACCCGAGTCGATAAACTTCCGACGTTTTACCACAGCTAGTGATGTCTGGATGTTCGGAGTCTGCATGTGGGAAATCATGATGTACGGCGTGAAACCGTTTCATGGTGTCAAGAATAATGATGTAATCAGTAAGATTGAAGGAGGTGATAGGTTGCCACTGCCACAGGACTGCCCACCTGGCATGTACAACCTCATGTGCGCATGCTGGTCATATGAACCTAGTGAACGGCCTTCGGTTTTTCTTGTCAAAACTACTCTGCATGAGATTTACGTCGAGGAATGCCAGAGACATGAAGATGAGGCCAGACGTCAGAATAGGCGTCAGAATTCTAGCAGCACATCTGATAGTGAAGCAATGAGCACTCCTCCACCAAAGCCTGCTCGACCTTCATTTCCTGTTCTTCAAGGTCTTGGGTCCCTTTCTAGTCTGTCTAGTGGCAGCACTTTTAGTCTGCCTCTTCGTACAACACCAACACCCCAAACATCTTTTGATCATATCTCTGCTTTGAGTAGCATTAGTGATTGCCGACGGACATCAGATGATTTGTTGTATGGAAGTGATGTTGATCTGACAGTTGGGGATGGTGGCAGCCTGGTACTACAGAGAGATGCTACAGACTATGCACAGTATCGTCCACCTCCACAACCACTTGGCTATATAGTGGCTTATACACCAGAACAGCTGACAGATATTGTTCGTGATCAGTACTGCAATGGACCACCAAGCAGTCTGTACCACCGGCCTTCACTCACAGAGTCAGCATCACATCCACATCCTGGCTTCGTCACAGCAGCAGCTCAGCCATCGGTTTCTAAGCTCCTGCATCAGCAGTCACAGCAAAGCCACGACGATGCCGAGTGGTTGCAGCATACAGAGGATGCCAATCGTATGTCCACTGCTACCAGTTCCACCGACGAAGACTCGTCATTTTGTGACGCAGTTTCAGATTTGGATTTCGCGAAGACATCACTGACATCGGTTGATTCCCGTGCCGCCCCGCGAACTGTTAGCCAGACCTCAGAGGAAAGTCGAAGTGTTGATGCCCCATATACATCTACCGCTGCAGTTGTTTGTGCTGTAATGGATCTTTGCCAGGCTGTCCAGAATGGTTGTCAAGCAGAAAGCTACACTCAGCAGGTTAAGATGATTGGTCTGCAGCTGCGGCAGCTGATACTGAGTGTGGATGTTGAATTGGCAGTGTTTCCTTCGACCGTGGCTGACACAGTTGTGAGCAGACAGAAGCTGACGAATCGTGCAATGGCTAGTCTTGTGGTGGCAATGCGCCAGGCGCAGCAGTATTCGACAACAGTTGTGGCAGGAGAGTACCGTCGAGGTATGCTGGCTGCAGCACGTACTCTGGCTCTGTGTGCAAAACAGCTGTTTGATGTCTTGGATGATGCTCGCACAGCAGTCCTGCCAACACTGCAGAGGTCACCTCCAGATGGTGCTACTGGAGATGCTTCAATGTCCGAACTTCCTGTTGGTGATGTTGGATTGGAATCGATTGAAGAGGTGTATGACAATACATGCAAGACTGCTGCTCAGCTGGTTAGGAGTAATGTGTCTGAAACCCCAACTCAGACATTGAGCTGCTTTGACGATGCTATCTTGCTTAACAGTGATGACGAAGATGATGATGATGGTAATTTCCATGAGGATGAATTTCATGACCATCCAGATGTTGACATGCTATCCAGTGAGGCTGACCGCTGCCTGGAAACTGCAGATCAGAATGACGAAGACAGTGACGAAGCTAACTTTGATGCCTTGTTGGTGGACATGAACAGTTCTTTGTTTATCGGAGAACTCCGCTGACTGTGTGTTAAACTGCTTGTCATATTTATTTCATTTTGTATAGTAACTATTGCAGTGTTATGATGAAATGCAAAGTATTTTGGTGCATTCATGCAGTAGCTCTTTCACAGTCACAAGGTCATGTGATGTGCAGAATCGTTTTATTTATTGCGATCATACTGATGTGTTGCTATTATACTGACATGTACTTAGTTATATGATGTTAAACTGAGTTTAGTTGTGTGATACTGTGGTGCACTTTGTGTTTTTATGTTCTTGGCTGTTGTTACCGTCGTGTTCTGTTTGCTTTATAGATTATTTTATCCATACTTTCTCTTCTTCTCTGTCACTTTTAGCATGTCGTTTGTGGTTAAGTTCTATTGCGCACAAAACTTTGAAGTTTGAACTAGTCGTCGTTAGCCTTGTCAGTTTAATATGCATGTCTGTAGATATACTGCAGTTGCAATATCATTTGCATACTTACACAGCAGATATAAAGTTTTAAAACATGCATTTTTACTATGCAGAATATATAAAACGAATGCTTGTGCCTCAGCAGTGTGTCTACGTTGTATACGAGTTACCAGGTTTAGAGTGGTGTATTTTATGATGTAATATTTTTGACTAGAATATACATAGTTTATGATGCTTATGCATGCAGCAAGTACAGTGTTGCATATTTTTGACCAGTTTGCTCAAGTACAGTATTATGCAGTCATTACATGTATGTAGAGCAGGGCCTTATTTATGAATGTTCACAGTTCTGAGGTTCCATGTTCCCACTGTAATTTATGGGATGCCATTAGAAGGGCGTCGCTAAATAGCAGAAAGTGATAGATGAATTAAGGGCCAAGGCCATAGCCTCTTTGGCCTGTTTGTATCAAAAAGACCTTCACATTTATAAATCCGGTGCTGATGTAGATTAGTTGATTCGACCCATGTGTTTTATTACATCGTATATACAATGCAGAATTTTGAGAATTGGTTTGTTTCTGTAATGCAAAATACAGGTGGAAATTTTTTGAAATTTATATCAGTATTGAAGAATAGTTTTTGTCTTTTGTGCAGATGTTTAGCGGTCATTGAGTTATTGTTTTGTTTGCTATTATTGCATTCATTGTCATTGTATGAATAGAACTCTATGCATCGTTGGAACAGTTGTGTACTTTTTATGTAGATGAACATAAAACAGGCCTATGTTTGGTCACATTCCACTGTACAGAAGAGGTTTACCATATTATATTGCATTAAATAACAACTAAAGCAAAGAAGCAAGAGAGATTACAAGCAAATGCACCTGCAGTAGCATTAATGTTTGAGAGGACAGCTTTTGAGCTGTTGAGCCAAAGCAGAATGAAATTAGAAGTTGACTGCAAGCCAGTTGGGAATGCCTCTGCCCTAGCTGAAACTTGCTAACGGTTGAACAAAGTCTCTGGCCCCATCAGTTGGATAGACAGATACATGAAAAAGACTACCTCCAGAGTTGAACAGCAAACGGCTAATTCTAGGCATGATGCGAGATCTGATTGTTTTGAGAAACCTAATGGAAAGATTTTGACAGATGGTCGACAAGCATAGGAGGAATTGAGGAATTACCTGGAGACACTTTTAAAGGAAATTAGCCATAAATAGGGGTTATATGAACTGATTACATGTAGATATAGAGTTGTAAGATGAAGTAACTACAGTGGTGGTTGTGACAGGCTGCATCGCCGCTGCCACACAGACCTTTGTGTTGGACACAACTTTGTCCTCATTTCACACCACCGCTCCTCTCTACTTTAATGATAAAATGCATTGGCACATGTCCCCTCAAAGGTGTCCCTTTAGTTGGGGATCTGGACCCACCTAATACATGGTTCCTTGCCCCCAATTGGTTCAGCCGTTTTTGCATGGTTTACAGTTGCGACCAATACAGACAACGCCACCCCGCTTGTAGCAATAGGCTGTATCTATGTTATGCATGCAAATGCAATGTGGCCTAAAATATTACAGCAGCAGGGGATACAGGAAATGCATCAGAAATACAGGATGGAAATTCTGATGTGGAATTTATTACCCGCACGACACTATGGTATAACTCACAGGTCCGGCCGCTCCAACTGTTGAAAATGTGTACCCCATGTGTTGTAATAAGTTAGAGCGCGATGCATTTGTCAAAGCCGGAATCCGACAGGGATGCATGGCGCTTTCTGTGCAAAGGCAGAGCGTCTTGTGTAACGTCTCGGCGGAAGAATACGTATTCTGGGTGGGTGGTGCTGCGGCTGTAATGGCGACCGTGTTGTTGTTTACTGTTTTGTATAACATACAGATATACAGAGACACGCAGTGACAACCTGCATTGGTTCAACTGACGGCCACAAGTTAATGTTGTGGTAATTCTGACTGATGTCTTTTCTTTTGATATTTATCTTGCTTATCTACGGTAACTGTTAGATACTGGTGTTCTGTCTCTTTCTTCGTCTGCCCGAATGCACATTAGAATATATGTACCGCTGATGACAAGTCACTCAATGAAGAAACAGGCCGGGGAAAAGTCATGTACGCAGTGGCAGTCAGGAAAGTTTGGAGAAACGTATTAATCCTAGAAAATTGCGTTAATTGACTTACTACTTGCACTGGTCATGCCAGTATTTGGTATGCTGTAGTGTTGGGGGTCATGCTAAAACGCATTAGCAACTCATACAGTGCTTACATCGCCATTAAGCCGCCGCAGTGCACGTTTTATGTGACAGTATGCATATAACACAGCTTAATTGGTAGTGTCCAACTAAGCAGTGTTGTGTGCATTACTCAGTGATTTTGTCATGAGTGTTAAAATTTGAGATATTTTAGCATGGACGACCTCAGTATGGAGTTGAACAGTGTTACTATCACATATTTAACGTGAATGAAAATGAAACAGTTTCCTGTTGCTGTAGCAGAGGCATTGATTAACGATCAACGTGAAGATACCCTTGTCATAACGTCTTAGTCAGAGGTCTGCCTATTGTGCATGTTGTGTGCATTTTGAGCGTCTTTAATCATGACCAGCTGTTGGTTTTACTCGGTTGGTAAGATTAAGTACCGTATGATATTAACTAAGACTAATCTTCAATCTTTCATAACAGTGGTTGTACACAATTCAGACTTGAGACCGATACTGCAGAGTTTCCTGTACTGTTGCATCAGTAGTGGAATACTGTGTTTCATAGGTGGAATACATTGCTTCAGTACCAATACTGATCCAATACTGATGGACAGTGGTCAGCAGGCATCTGCTGGTGCTGGCAGGTCTGCCATGCCGCAGATCATGGTGTTTCGCCCAACGATGGACGAATTCAAAGATTTCTCAAGATACATAGAGTATATTGAAAGCCTCGGAGCTCACCGAGCTGGTTTAGCAAAGGTATACATGTTTTTTCACTTAACCATAGTATTTTTTTCATTCTGAATATTTGATAATATCAGTCAGCCTACAGAAATTTTACATGACACATTTTATAATTTTTGGTAAGTGATGTCTTAATATTTGATTTAATTGATGCAAATATAATGATAGTTCTACAGTGCAGTTTTGTTCTGTGATAACAGGTAAAGGTAGCCCATACTTGATATCGAGCGTAGGGTTCTGGAGCTGATCCCAGTTCTTGGCAGTCAGCCTGCAGGTGACGTGAGTCATAAACCCAACCCGGTGGTAGGCTGCCATTACTTTCCACCAGGCCTACAGTTACCCTCACAACCCTTAAGACACAGGTGCATCGGAACATTTTCGTAAGTGGGGGGTACAAATTTGTACGAACGTTATACAATCTTGTAGTTAAAGTCGTTTGCTTAAAATTTTGAAATAAGCCGCATCTTTGACTTGGGGGGTACAGGGGGTACAAGTCCTGAACTTGGGGGGTAAAATGTACCCCTCTGTCCCCATAGTTCCGACGCCACTGTTAAGAGGGCTGCTACCAGTTTCGTTGTTTGGTAAACAGAGGCACGATTGCTGTGAACAGTTTGCCTAAGGCTGTTACTCAACAGTGTCGTGGCTGCAATTTGAACCCAGGCCCTTCTGCGCCTGAGTCCAGCACACTAACCACTCAGCTGTTGAGCCAGCTATTGTTCTGTGATGGATATGGTTTTTAGCAGTGCTGTGTCAGTGTTGTATTCTATTAATGAATTAGACAACTACTAGTACTGCTAACGTGTAAATCATGTAAATGTGCCTGACTTTTCTGCTTGTGGTGTAGGTGATACCTCCAAAGGAATGGACTCCTCGCAGGGCTGGATATGATAGTATTGGTTCAACAATTCCTGCTCCTATTAAGCAGATGGTGAATGGGAGCAAAGGCCTGTATCAGCTGTACAACGTTCAACAGAAGCCAATGTCTGCTGCAGAGTTTGCTGTTCTTGCCACAAGCAATGAGTAAGATAAAAAATAAAGTCTATTTTTGATGTCATACAGTATCTTTTGAAATATATTTTTACAACAACACTGGGAAAATTGGAGAGCCTTGGTCTGAATTCTAAATTTCACAGATTTACGTAAGGTTAAGAGTAGTGTGTTTTGTGGAAGGTGAAATGTAGAGGTAATAGATGGACATTTTCTGTTTCTGTTGAGAGTTACAAGGCCTGTTGTTGATAAAATGAGATACCTGTTGTAAAATCCAATAAATCACATGAAAGCATTTGGAGAGGGTTGTTTTAGATCTTGAGTTTCATGGTATATGAAAGGTTGATAGAATAAATTCTTATAACATTGTCTTATCGGAAGACGAAATATAGCAGATGATCAGTCTGTGTAAATTTGTTATTTAGGCATTTGGTATAGAAGTTGCACAATAGAAACTGGCAGTGATAACAAAGACTGAAAATTATTTGTGGGTTAGAGTGCATCGAAAATTAAATGTTAACTTTGTGAATTTTTAGAACAAAGAGTAATCTCGTATGTGTTTATTCACAGACACCGCACTCCACTGCATTCTGATTACGACGACCTCGAGCGCAAGTTTTGGAAGAACATTGCATTTAACTATCCAATCTATGGCGCCGACATCTCTGGATCATTGTACGATGAAGATCAGAAAGTGTGGAACATCAACTGCCTCGGCACGATTCTTGACCAGATTCACAATGAGATTGGTGTTCGTATCGAGGGAGTGAACACAGCGTACCTGTACTTTGGGATGTGGAAGTCGTTATTCCCATGGCACACCGAGGACATGGATCTGTACAGTATCAACTACCTTCATTACGGAGCACCCAAGTCCTGGTATGCTGTACCGCCAGAACATGGCTGTCGACTGGAGCGCTTAGCTGCAGGTTGGAAATACTGTTTGACTACGCATTTTAGCAAGCGTGTGTTCGTTTTATTTGAAACATTGTGTTTGTATTAGCAAATGCTGTACTTTATCTGCAGTGCAGTTTTCAGTAGGGGAGAGCTAATAAAACATGGAGAAAGAGTGCACAGTGAGTTTAATGGAGAAGATTTGTTAGCTAACAACGGCATAGCAAGAAACATCCATGTAAGGTAACGAGACCAAGTTTTGAAATTCCGTAATGTAGGCTGGTTGATGGAAATAGAGAAAAAGGCTGTTGCCAGTGATATACAGGTTTACCCTACACTCATTTGTACACAATATATGAGTGTTATGGGAGGGGGAATTAGTCAGTGTGTGAGTAAAAATGTACACTAGAGTATAAGCTATAAGCAGGCAGTTTACTTACTTTAGAGCATGTATTAGATAGCCGTCACTCAAACTACGAAATGTAAGAGTTAAAAGATATTGCTTTTTAACACTTGTTAATGAATTACTGTTACATTATATGTTGGGTGGTATGATTGTTTGTTGATATAGGGTTTTTCCCAAGCAGTGCAAAGACTTGTCCTGCTTTCTTGCGTCATAAGATGACAGTCATATCTCCTGCCATTCTGCGGGAATATTCTATTCCTTTCAACAAGGTAAGCTGAGCTGTATCGTTAAGATTATTAGTTTTAATTAATGTAAAAAAAACTTTACAGTTTAAAATATTATTTGTAAGCACGACTGGTGATGTAACAACTAAAACTGCAAAAATGTTTTTTAAAAGATTTTTAAAACTTCCTGTTCATGATGTGAAATAACTTTTCACTCAAAGGTTAACGTTATCATTGATAAGAAAATGCATGGATTTTCGAGGAAGTTGTGAATTTTTGCATGTGTTAAACCTTATGAGACAAGCTAAATCGTGAAACTTTGAACACTCTTGTTTTAGTTTAAGGAAGTCATAAACACTGGTATATGACCATGTATGTGTAATGTTGTGCTCACACAGATAACCCAAGAGGCAGGCGAATTCATGATCACTTTTCCGTTCAGTTATCACTCAGGATACAA
>Ga0126334_10000383_pt1 | contig 12996 bp, 9 predicted proteins | sample InaspJWI49metaG_FD_94491 | JGI IMG/M metagenome (GOLD analysis project Ga0126334, IMG submission 94491) | Marine gutless worms symbiont microbial communities from Oahu, Hawaii - Inanidrilus sp. 2 OAHU.JWI-49 metaG | ecosystem: Host-associated > Annelida > Digestive system > Unclassified | place...
TCATAAACCTGGCGCTAGGCTGCCATTACTTTCCGCCAGGCCTGCAGTTACCTTCGCAACCCTTAAGAGGGCTGCTACCAATTTCGCTGCTTGGTGAACAGAGGCACGATGGGTGTGAACAGTCTGCCTAAGACTGTTACCTGACAGCGTCGCGGCTGCTATCTGAATCCAGGCCCTTCTGCGCCTGAGTCCAGCACGCTAACCACGCAGCTACTAAGCCACCCTATTTTACAGTGTAAACTAATATTAAACATTCTCTCTTGCGTAATTGAGGCAATCGAAAACTCAACAAAGCAGAGTGAGGAGACAGGACAAGAATGGAGTGAAAAAAACAGTGACCGGATACTTAGAGAGGGCTTCTTCGGGAGTCGAAAACTGAAGGCAAACTGGTGTTAAGAAAAAGCTGCAAAGGACGGAGGAAAACTGGAAGAAAGGGAAACGGAAGTGAGCTAAGGGAAGGAGCGAAAGAAAAGGGAACGAAAAGCGAAAGCCAGAAGAGAAAATTGAAAAGATGACAAGAGCAGACAGAGAGCGCGCGGCGCGACAGTTTGCTGATAATCTATAGTGGCTTTCTCTGTGTGCCTACTGCTCAGGTATTATAGTCGTAATGTGGCCAACTTCACCAACTCGGATTATTCTGCTTAGCTTAGTCATCCGTGTTAAATGCCAAGAAGTTAAAATAATTTTTACGATACACGATGGCGATTCAGGTCGGGCCTATTGTTGAGGCTGACGGAGATTTTTCGTACACTATTTACCAACAAGATGAAAACTGCACAGCACAATGTCATGTCAAAATAATAGCAGCCAAGGTATAATATTGAAGACAGAAGTAAACAAAACGCTTCAGCAGTCGTTAGAAAAGAGTCAACGTACTCTTCAGGCGAAATCCAAGTATTAATTTCTGTGAATCAGAAAGTATGTTTGTTCGTTTTAGAGCTGACGCCTGGTACGACTAAACCGAAACTATTCGATGGACGAACACATTGCGTAAATTAATTATGCAGCTCTCGGTATTTTGTGTGAGTGAATTAAGAAAGTAAAAACAGAACGGATAACAATGTACAGTAGCAGCGTATAAGACACGAAATGTTTGTTTCTTGGCATAACACGGCAAGTCACGTGGTAGGAAGCAGCCAATCAGTGCGTACGATACGCCACGCAGGCTGTAGGTCTGTGGGGTCCTGTCTACGGCGTACACTGCAACATCGCCGGCTCGTAGACGACGTATTCGCACGTTCGCTAAATTCTCTTGTCTTCTCTTGAATCGAAAATCAGTGCGGACTTACAACACCTGACAGAAGGAACACGAAAGGTAAGAAAAATCACGCGATTCGTTCTTTTAGTTGTGCCGTATTGGCACATTCTGTATTCTGCTGCATGCGCGGCTGCGCAATAACTGCTATGGCGAAATTATAATTAGCGATACCGTATTTTCAGAAACTAGCATCGCAGAAAAACCCTCAAAAGAACATTCATCGCTATTATCAACCCTAAGACAGACACACAGTAATATGAGGAAAACAATAGATAACATAATATACATCTATTGCGAATGTGTGCATTGGATTTGATCAATTAGCTGATAGTGTTGCATTACTTATTCACGAACCATGCGATGACGTGGACGGTGCAATGCGAATTTGCTAATTGAAATAAAATACACAATTCCGTGTTGTGGTTTGCTTATTTTATTAGCGAGAACTAATAATAAGTCGAACAACTAAGTCTGCAATGTTTCTGAATATTTCGAATAAGGCATTAATGGGCCGCAATGTTTGCGTAGATGCGGTCTATTGCTACACACGTCGCACGTTCCGTGGTCTGTATGTCTGTCTGTCTGCTTCGTGTTGAGCACGGCGCTAAGCCTGCAAAAACGGGTGAACCGATCGCGATGCGTTTGGGGCAGACTCATGTGGGCGGGGCCCAAGGACCGGTATTAAATAGGGGGTGCACATTTGCGTCACCTAGTGAATACGACTGAACTATCCGCGAGCGGCGGCGATGCGACTTTTTGTCAAATTACTGTGACCACTTGTGCGGAGGTGCGAAGTGTGATGTCTAAGATTGTTTTGTTATATACTGTTGATGTAAAGAATTGACGTTATAGCTATTTTCTCGTTGTTATACTTATCGCGACCAAAACCTTTTCGCATTTTTGTAGGCATATACAGTAAATAATGCACTGTTTAACGTTTTCGCTAAGTCATAAAGTTAAAGTCTCGAGAGTCTGTATATGCGACTTTGTAACAGATATTTGAACAAATAGTAACTTATGCGAGATTTGGTATTAATTTGAACTGGAGCATTTAATAACTTTTTTATGCAGAAAGTAGAGTCGAAGCAATTTTTTCCATGGAAAAACATTTGGTGCAGAACTGTCAAAGTACGATTATTGGAATTTAAAAATACAGCAAACAAAGAGAATCATAGCGGCATAGCCTGGTGTGTCATTATTGTTATTTTATTATAACTTTTATTATCCAGTTTTCTTTTTTTCTTACTTTCCCTTTCGCTCTTTCTCGATTCTGTACAAATCCATCTGTCAGCTTCGTGGCTGTACGCTTCAGCTCAGCCTCAGCTATTATCAATCTTTTGTCTTTTATATTTTTGCAATAAAGGTGACGATCCTTTCAGCATCAAGAGCAGAACAGCATATCTAGAGCAAGTAATGCACCGTTGATATTATCTGGAAAATGCACTTACTTATGAGAAGTTGACCCAATTACAGCCACTGCATGTCAGCGTCTGCAGCTGTAGCTTTGACTAATGCTACTGTTCTGATATAAGTTTTTGAACATTATCGGGGCTACCTTGTAATGCCGTCCGAATATCTAACGTGAAATAAAATAAGTGTGTCTTTAGCATTTATTTTATTTTTTATTTTATTTCATGTGCGGACGGCATAAACAGTGGACTGTAAGATCACACTTCTGTCAAATCGACAGAACGTCGGGTGAAACTGCATGATTCGCTCTACCAAATATATTTTGGCTATTGTTCCACAATGTGGATTATGTTAGCACCACACAGCTAAGAATATTAACGTACACGGCGATTGTGCAATGCATCCATAATGCGTTGCAGCAGTGATGTATGAGTGCACATGCATACACGGTATTGTTGGAAGTCAATAGCCGCGGGTACTGAGTGACTGACTATCTTGTGGCAATATAGCCACGTGGCTGCCACGTCAGAGTAGGATGGTGCAAGATAGCACTGGCACCGCTACCAATGCAAACAGTGATGCAGATATGTAAAATCTGCCTCCGGGCAAACAGATATCGCTCATATCTAGATTGCACGTACTAGTTAATTTGTCTTCCTAAAGCATAGAATTATTCCATCGCATTTCCTATTTAGCTACTGCAACATGTGTGTGTGTAAATCTTTAAAATAAAAATTGCTTTTCAAACTCACCGATTGTACCTAATTTGCATCGAGCGGATAGGCTACATAACAGATTATCCGCTCTCAGAATCAAAACTAGAAAATTCGTAGCAAGGCAGAGCCCGTCCGGCCTTATGGTAAACTGGCCAACCAGTCGCAGCACTAAGTAACCTCTGAACACTTCATAGGCCTACCTATCAACCTTTACCTTGGGAATACAAACTGACGCAAAGAAACAGAAGCTAAACGTATAGCCGGATCGGCATTACCACAGAACAAGATAGTGAACTTATATGAATAATTCTGTGTATACTTTATGCATTGGCAGTATTCGTATAGTTAGTGCATCAATTGTAGCTAGTAGGCTAATAAGTATTTTCGATGAAAAAGGTTTAAATTTTGCATTCCGATATCTTTGATGCACAGAATAGCAAAACTGTTGGAATGTCTTCTTTATCATTCAGTTTTTATGTATTATTGTAACTCAGTAGGGCCTTAAAACATCTGGATGCTGTTTTCGTGGTGGCTACGGCCGGCTGAAAATAGTTCAGAGTAGACATGAAGCAGAGCATTTTTGCAAAAAAATTAACAGTACTTTCACATCACTCGTGCTAAGAAATAATGCGATTATCAAACTCATTCAGTCATGCATCGTCGGTGAATAACTAGGTTTCAGAGACAATGCTTGCCAGTGAGTGATGATTAACAGCGCGCTACTGGCGGTGATATAAACCACGGCTTCCCTGCTGCTGCTGCTGCTGCTTTATACATCTAAGGCTGGACGGCAGGTGCCATGTGTATACATGTATAAACACCTGTACGATGTATCCTTCATCAGCAAGGCGCCGGTGGGTGAAAAGGGGGAGACATGGTGGGCAGGTGAGGCTGGAGCTGAAAGCACTGACACCTGTTTCTCATCTGTGTTCTCGGCATGCAGTCGGCGCTTTGCACACTGTATCCACACACGCCGTAGACGAACCCCACAGTCATCAGCCGGCCTCTAGGTCATATCCGTTTACAAAAGCTAACTCAGAAGGAATTCAAAATTTATCTTACGCCTGTGTAGTTCATTAGTACGAATAATTCGTACAACAAGCATGTCTGTCTGTCTGTTTGTCCGCAAGCGTATCTCAAAAACCAGACGTCCAAACGTTTCGAAATTTTTACTGCATGCATGTTGCTTGCGGCCGTGGCTCGGTCCTCCTCTGGCAGCGTTGCGATGCGTTGTGCTAGCAAATTTACGAATTTACGAAGTTTACGCATTTCTGATTTTGTTGATGACATCATGTTTGCCTACATTCTTTTGTTTATTTGTTTGTTTGTTAGCAGTATAACTCAACAACGTATCGGTGGTTTTCATAACATTTGATGAATAGGTATATTATAAATGACATTATAAATGAGTTGACTTAATCTTGGATTTAATCTCGAACATATTCACACTTAATACGATGTAAGTGGCCGTTTGGTCCTTTTGCTTTTAATAAATTGATCGATCGATCGATCGATCGATCGATTGATTGATTGATTGATTGATTGATTTACCAATCGGTCGACAGTGCGTAATGATGCTAGTTGGATTTACAAAATGTCCAATGAAACTGCTGCTTCTGCTTTCATTTTTTTGCAGTGCGTAACAACAATGTCGATTACAATCTGGCTAGGCGGGGGTGTGCCCTCCGCCGAGTGCCATTTAGTTTGCTCAGCAGCAGCAGCAGCAGCAGCAGTGCAGTATTGTTGACGCGTTGTCGAACCATTATCGCGATTACAGTCGGTCGCGTGTCACCGACAGCTGCCGGTTGGTCCTGCGAGGAAAGGCAACGACCGGACGGGTCGATCATTCACGAGACTTTCTCATTCTTATCTCGCTGCATCATTACCGGCTTTCAGCTCATGCACTTGCTGCTGCCGTCAATGTCGCAAAGCAGTTGCTATAATGAGAGCCGACGGGAAAGCTGCGACTTTGTAATGATAGATCACTGCAGGTGAATTATAGCAGTATCATTGCCTTTGCCATCGTACTAGAGATCCAGTGCAGTTAATGATAATATGCAAGTGTCAGCCATTGTGCGCACATTGGCGGGATCAACTGGTCAGCGATAACAACATGCCAATTTGATGTTTCGAAGTTTTGTTACTAACTTCACGCACGTAGCCGATCAGTCGAAATCGACAATGTGATAGAATTCACTGACGACTTGGGGAACGCATCTGAGCATCTCACTGTCGTTTGGATCACCACGTAGTATACAGTGTCTTTTCACGTCGAGTGGCTGCGTGTATTGAATAACTGACAGAAGTACATTTCAGTCGATTTGCAAACATTTGAGAGTGAGGCACACAGTTCTCTGAAAAGTCAGCGTGCGTGCAGGCCTGCTACGTACATAAGTTTCCTGGGAAACATTCTACACTCACAGCAGCGGCGCCTTTCGGTCGATTTCGTCTCTCGACTTCGTTCCTTCCTTCACTGCCTGCCACTCACACTAACGAAATTGTGAGCAAAGCGATGGTTATATTCAGTTTGCTTCGTCTGTCGGTCTATAACGACCAGTCCACTCGCAGTCCTGGATTTACAGATGTGGGTACTGTTCGATACATGTTTGGTACGGTCCCTGGCCTTCTTTTTACCCGCGCGACGCTATGCTAGCGCGGCTACTAGCTATTATGGCCTTGTGTCTGTATGTCTGTGTCTGTGCCTGTCTGTCACAAGTGGGAATTCTAGCGAAACGGCCGAACAAGTCGAGCTGGTTTTTGGCATGAGGGCTTTCAACGACCTATCTTACATTGTGTTGTAAGGAAATTCGGGTATCTCCAAAAATAAGGGTACTTCCCTCGGGAACTTTGCCCCGTACTCTGGACTGAATTTCGCCGCGATAGGTTGATTGTTGAAATGTGTCGTCAACTTAGCTCGACAAAGGTGAACGCTCAGAGCGTGATAAACTGGACCATCTTCGGTCAACTAAGTTGACATTACCTCCGAGCTTCGACGTTCGACCGCTAGTTTATCACAGTGATTGTCAAGCTCTGTCTACAGCACGATTCCGTCGCGCGGGTTTATAAGCGGCAGCTGATACTTGTTTATTTCTGCTGAATAGGGATGCCCTGTTAAAGAGGTCGCACAAAATATTGTGGGAACCGGTCGCCTAAATTTGCATCGCGCCCCTTTCGGCCGAACAATCTGATTATCGAGAAAAGATAGATGAACAACTTTCATTTTAAAACTCTAAGGGGTAGCTAACATATTAGTAAAAGTTGCAAGGGTCTACTTTTTGATGGGTGTGCCTACTAACTAATGCATCGGCCTATCGGCCGCTATCGGCGTTCAAAACATGGAAGTCAATGGCGTCCTAGTAGCCTATACGCCGCTGCGATAAGTACGTCATTGCTTTTGCACAAACAATGCGAAGTCCACATATAACATGCCGTGATTAAGGATGTCAGTGATTTCCTCTGCTTTGAACGCCGATAGCGGCCGATAAGCTGATAGGCCGATGTATTTATTAGTCACACTGTTTTTGGTGTTCTGTTCTTTTCTTCCTTTTTCTATTCTTTTTTTGTTATTCTGTTCTTTCCTATTCCGTTCTTATGGAAGTCTTCTGAAGTTACAGGACGGCGGCTAGACGCTAAACTAGAACGAGCATAGAGAATGCACAGTCTGTCACTGCTGCTGCTGCTGCTGCTGCTGTCGGTTCGTGAGCAGTCTATCTTGTTTATTGCGGTTTCCGGCTTGGCAGGCGAATAATCGATGAGTTTCGCGGCTGGGGCGTGCGCAGTCGGATGAACAAAGACCGCGCGCGCTCGGCCGACTCTGTCGACTATTGTACATCGCTGCCGGCCGCATTACAGTGCAACCGCTAGTGTTTCCGGTCACGTGACCAGCCACGCCCGGCCATCTTTGATGAAGTCGATGCATGGAAGGCGCATCTCGTTCTGTGCGTTTTATGGCCGACATTGATAGTAAAACAAACGTCTCGGCCCTCGCACAGACGGGCCGAAAATCTACGCTGGCAGCGTCGGTGCTCCCCCTGGTGAATCGGTAAAAAGTTAAAACGGTTAAAACGTGCGAATTTATTTTTTACTCTAATAATTATCGAGGCTGCCGCAGACAGCAGACTTCACACCGCTGCAGTGCTCTGGTGAGTCACGTTGAGCATACGCCCTATCGTATGAGATTGTGCATTATGCTGACTAGTGATATATGTGGGCTGGCTGCCCCATTATGTGAAAGTATGACGCCATCCACGAAACTGGAAGTAGATAACGCATAGTGTCGTCGTCAGGGGAGGACCGCGCCGCGGCCAGAGGCAACATGCGTCGAACGTTTGGTGAAGATTGGTCGTGTAGTTTCTGAGATACGCGAGCTGACAGACACACGGATTACAGACATGCTGATCGCAATAATCCCACACATACCGCGGGCGGAGTAGTAAAAAGGTCGTCAGTAGCTGCTCGTTGTCAAGGACAAAGTCGTGTTCACATGCGAAACGAAATGACGCTACAAATGAAGATCCACTTACAGGGTAAAATACCGGCACAGTAACAGGTAAAGTGTCCCATACCCCCATGAGGAGTGTAGGCGGGGTGCTCATCTCCCTTACTTAGGCCGTGAGCCAGTAGGTGGATAAGCCACTGAAGTCTGTGACGACTGACCTACGGTTACTTTCCTGGCCGCAGGACCTCACCGCCCCTTGACCAGTACCACGAAGTCCAGATGATACTGCTTGGTGACAGAGGCACAAAAAGTAAGTATAAAATATACGGATATAGCAGTTCTCAGTCTACAGGGAACTCACATGCCATATAGGATCACACAGTGTTACCTGCCACCCGACAGAGGTGACATTCCCGCCCTTACTCGAGCCGAAGCTGGTAGTCGATTTAGCAATCCCGGAGGGATGCAAGGCAGGGCCGGATTTAGCTGGTTAGAGGCCTGAGGTTCAGCTGAATAAAAGTTGGGCCTAACTAAAACAATGCTCAACAATGTGCGACAACTAAGTCGTAGTCTCGTAGGCATCTGTCATTAGCAAGAAATAAAATATGAACGGTCTGGTGGGATGCCCTCTATTGGTGGGAGGCCTGGGGTCCGGGCCCGGTGCCCCCCTCTCAAATCCGGCCCTGATGCAAGGCTGAGTTGACCTAGTCAGCTTGTTACGTACCGAGATGGTATACCTGTCCGAAGACGGTCACCCATCCAAGTACTAACCGGGCCTGACGTGCGTTAACTTCGTTCATGCGACGAACTCGGCGAACCACAACGCCACGCCGCCAACCACGTGTGCGATCGAACAACTTGCCCAAGGTTGTTACCAGAAAGTACAGTGGCTAAGAGTCGAACTGGAGACCTTTTGAGTCGCAAGTCCAACGCACTTAACCGTTACGCCAGCAAGCCGTGGTACAGTAAATAAACGAGGTAGCCCATACTCGATTATCGAGCGTAAGGTTCCGGAGCTGATCCCGGTTGCTGGCAGTCAGCCTGCAGGTAACGTGAGTCATAAACCCGGCGGTAGGCCGCCATTACTTTCCGCCAGGCCTGCACTTAACCCCGCAACCCTCAAGATGGCTGCTACCAATTTTGCTGCTTGGTGAACAGAGGTACGATGGGTGTAAGCAGTTTGCCTAAGACTGTTACCCGACAGCGTCACAACTGCGATTTGAACCCGGGCCCTTCTGCGTCTGAGTCCAACACGCTAACCACTCGGCTACCGAGCCACCCTTACAGATATGGTACAGTACTAGAAAGAAATTAGGAGCGAAGTGATACAGCCGAGTGCATGTGAGCGTCAGCGGCGATGGTGAAATCTCATTAGATCGCTTGTCAGGAGATGTCGGCGGCATGCCAATAGCACCAGCTGAGACGCGAACCACGCGCATAGCCGACTTTGTTAAGCCTCGTTCATCGCATGAACTTCAGTTCGCGAAATATGCGACCTAATTCGCTGCGTCTGCAGCCAATGAAGTAGGCCGCGCCGGACTGTGCGCGTGACCAATTAACGCTTGGTTTAACTGGGTCGACTTGCTCGGTCAGTTCATTACTCCTCCGCCGATAGCGGAGCGAAGTATTATGATGAGCGTGTCTGTCTGCGTGTGTTTGTCTGTCCGTGATCATATCTTCGGAACTACACGTCCAATCTTCACCAATTTTTGTGCATGTTACCTATGGCCGTGGCTCGGTCCTCCTCTGGTGGCGTAATGATACGTTATGTACTTCCGGTTGTGTGCATGGCGTCATGTTTGCTCATAAGCAAGGTTGCTCGACGTATCCACCCACCTGAAGCGCAGCGCACACGCAGCCTTGGGCATGGCTATAAACTGTGCACAGTAATACTAGTAGCAGGCCAACGGACGCACCGGACTACTTTTCTGCCGCTTAAAGTAACTTTCCAGGTGACAACATCGGGGGCGGAGTCTGCGGCCTATTACTGCACGTTGTCTGTGCAAATGAAATTATGGTTTAGGGTTAGGGTTTGGTTGCCGCAGTGGCATATTGGCCGCTAGTTTTAAAGATATCATTGACTTCGATAGGCCGATACGCCGATGCATTCATTAGTTAGCTACAACCGTCTAACTGGGTCGACTTGTTTAGTTTAGTTCAGTTCAGTTCGTGTGCTGTGAACGAGGCTTTATAGGGCACCTCCACTCCACACTTCCAGCAGCATACCTCATGTAGTAACATCGCCGTTGGGACGCGGCATGATCGGATCTGGTTGCGGCAGATGCGGCTCTGTGCTGGCACCCGCGTCTGTCCGCGTATAATTCATTCGCTCACATCCATCGCCGACGGCGACGACGACCGTCTAGCTCCACTCTCGTCGTGCAAGCTACCTATCATGTAATGAAGTGGGATACGTTTTGACTCGGTTTTGAGGATTTTGTCCGAGAAATCATTTGAGGAGGAGTGAAACGGGGAGGGGTAATGTGCTAGCGAGGCGAAGTGCCGAACGTGTTGAGGAGCGAGACATCAAAGATTATATGACCGGACTTGTCGATGTAGCATAATTGTATACATCGTCTGTGGAATCAACTCCCTGTTTCTCTCTGTGAACTTCATTCCAGCCTCTCTATCGTTGACTAACCTTTTCCTGCTTTTCATGCGCCTATCACATTGTTTTGCTTGACAGTCTCTACGTCCTACCACCCAAGCCGCATCGTTTGAGTTACGTCGACTTTAGTTTTAGTTTTTTTTATTTATTGCTTCGTCGGTCGTCCTTGGTAGGGACAGAGTAGAGGAGGAGACTAGGAGCAGAGTATTGTAATGAGTGTCGTGTATTTGCGTGCCTGTCTGCGAGCATATCTCAAGAACTACACGTCCGAGCTTTACAAAATATTTTGTGCATGTTAGGCATGGCCGTGGCCCGGTCTTCCTATGTAAGCCTAGGCGTTGCGATATGTTATGTATTTCCGGTTTTATGAACAGCACCACGTTTGCACACAGTAGCCAAAGAAGTGCATACTTAAAGTGCCTCGTCAGGGAAGCATGGATTTGACACCGCAACGAATACATAAACCGACTCACCAGCGGGCAGCACCAGACTGGTGGCGGACTCTCATATCTACAACCGTCTTGTCTTTTTCTATTGTCGGTTCCATGTGGTAGGGTAGATTAAGCTGGTTATCCGTCAGCTTTTGGCGCACGTTAAACATATTCCCTATCGTATTATCGATATGTCATGTACTTAGCACCACTGCTCCAGAGTATCTGGTGGTACACTGGGCACCAGTCTTTGAGACTGCGTCACGACAGCATCTTCATTCTGCTGCCAGCCATTAACTGACAGTTCCGCCACATCGGCGGGTCACATATGGTGGTCGGGCGTTCGCTGTCGCCGGTCCGTCGACATGGAACTCGCTGCCGAAACGTTTACATGACCCTTCCTACAGCACTTATGTTTTTGGCCGTCTTCTCAAAACATTCCTCTTCTCAGAGTACCAATGTATTATTATTTTTTTTACCCCGGTACTCAGTTCCTAGGGAACGAAAAAATTAAGCTGTGCGATACAAAAAGTACAATTATTATGAAAATAATAATAACTATTGTTATTATTGAAATCGTACACAAAGTACACAAATAGGCTTACATGGTGAAAAATAAAACAGACATGAGCTAATACAAAAACAGAGTAATAGCTACACAAGAAATCAATTAAAATACTAATGTATCGAACAGAAAACACAGGACAAGCTCAGATTACCTCTCTAACCATAATTAGCTCTTGAATCATACCAACCCTCCTAACAATATCATTGTCAACAGCCGTTCTCAATTTTTGCTTAGGAGGCGAAACAAATAAATCTGGCATGCACATTCCATATCGTTCACAACAAAACTGTACACTCCGACCAATAGCAGAGCACATACGGCCAGTGCAATAAAAGCTTTCGTGAGGATGCGCTATATACATGTAAATCCATGTATTACACTACATTAACGTGTGCGTATAGGCTGTTGAAGCAACACCTGAGAGGGAGAGAGAGAGAGAGTGATCGATGATGGCGCGGAACGTGATCAATCTGGAGGAGGTGGTGCGTGAGTGGGCGTGGCGCGAGTACGACGCCACGGCCACGGCCAGCCAGAAGAAACTGCGTCGCAAGGACAAGCGCGAGCCGCGCAAGTACCTGCGACTGGAGCTCGACTGGAGCGAGACGCTGTTCCGCGACGTGACGCACTGGGCGCCGCTGTCAGTCGACGAGTCCGAAACCACCGCCAACAGCGTCACTACCAACACACACGGTGCGCCGTTCATACTAGAGCCCCAAGCCGCCGCCGCTAGCCGTCAAGCCATAGCCAGCCACTATAGGAAGTTAGCTCGGCTAGCCAGCCATGAGTTTCTGTAGCCATAGCCGCCAAATGTCATGTGTCGACGCCAGCTAATAATGCCTAATTTGCGGTTTTCGTTACTGCAGCCGTGCAGCAGTAGAAAACTAGAATTTTCAGCCAGTTGTGCTGGCGTGAACATTTTCTTAGTGTACAGAGAACTAAATGCTGAGGACTGCCGTCGATACATAGTATACTGGCAGGCCTACTTACTTATAGTATTTTATTATGAACACAGCTGCTATTGCAATATGAAGTCTAAAGTCATGTAATTGTCAGTTTTTGTAATAAAGTACTATTAAACAACTGTCTACTGTGTAGCCTAAGCCTTCTAGGGCATTCTAGCCAGCCACGTTGCACTGTTGTCATAGCCAGCCAGTAACACACATTGCTAGCCACGGCTAACCGGCTAGCCACCAGAAAAACCATCTAGCCAGCCAGATATAACAGTTAGCTGTGGCTTGGGGGTCTAGTTTATACTCACTTCTAACGTCTGTTGAGACTAGGTTTCTGGGGAGCTGGAGTTCATTTAAGTTCAGTTCAGTTTATGTGCTGTGAACAAGCGTTAATACACTGTGATTCAAAAAACAAGACATCAAACTCTTGCCCATAACTTCACCAAATGTTAACAGATTTTGAAAATTCTTTCACTGTTAGACTCAGTAGAAAATTTGTAACAAAGTCATATTTGAATACCCAATCATACCCTAAACATGTACACTACCTTGTGAAATATCTGTGTTAAAAAATTCGCAGTGCTCAAGGTGGAAGTGAAGCAAACTGTCATAAAAAA
>Ga0126334_10000386_pt1 | contig 12916 bp, 9 predicted proteins | sample InaspJWI49metaG_FD_94491 | JGI IMG/M metagenome (GOLD analysis project Ga0126334, IMG submission 94491) | Marine gutless worms symbiont microbial communities from Oahu, Hawaii - Inanidrilus sp. 2 OAHU.JWI-49 metaG | ecosystem: Host-associated > Annelida > Digestive system > Unclassified | place...
GTACCAGAAAGGTAAAACCAATCTGGATTTTACTGAAGCAAGAGACAGTGAGTGGCAGTGGCATCAGCTGGGCCATATGCAAGTGTGCACCTCGCTCCAGACAGATAACCATGCCAGCACCTCACCACTCAGTTTTTTACAGGCCGAATATCCTTCCTGCCGCCCAGCCAACAGCGTCAAAGCACTGAAGGCCAAATGTCAATGAACCTGTGTGTGTATCCTTGCATGTGCATTGTGCACGTGTGTGTTAAGGTGGAGGTGTTCTCTGAAGGCTTGCTGTCCACTTCTAGTTTTACATGTACAGATGGCTTTACAGCGTGTTTTTGTTGGAGCCGTTACACGAAAATAATGCGCCTTGGATCTGTTTCAACTTTGTCCGTGTATAAACACAGCTTACTTACTTACTTGCAGGAGGGACTGTACAGTGAGTTGGTGGAGATTGACCGACGTGTGCACTCACGTATCATCGGCGGCCAAGGCCGTGGTGTGCGCCGCATCACCGAGAAATTCAACGTGGACCTTCGGTTCCCAGGCCGCGACGCTGACAACCCGGACCTGGTGGTGATCACTGGCGTCGAGGATGCTGTGCTCGACTGCAAGGACCATCTGCTTCAGCTGGAGGATGAATTTGTGAGTAATTCTGCTGAAAAAGCTGTCATTCGGGCTTTCCGCAGATTCTGAAGTCACAAAAATGGTTTTCTAAAGTTTTCAGGCCCTGATCAGTCCAGACATTGGCCATTGATCGGTCCTTAAGAGGTGCTGATTTTAGGTTACAGTGGTCTGGAAAGTGACAGCATTGAGATCTACTATTGATCAGTTGCAGGCGTCTCGCCTTCAGCTGTAAGACTTGCAAGGATAACACTTCTAGAGCATGTGAACACTGAACACTGATATTAGTTAGGGTCCGGTTTGATAATAATACATGCAGTGTAAGTGAATGCTGAAGTACTAAATCGATTTAATGCCGATGTTCTTTCTCCAGTGTAGGAAGAATCCAGTTGTATGAGACAATAAACTCGCAAAGTTATGTACTGTATTTTAACTCTTACACAGCTGTTGCCGGCAAAGTCGACTGCAGGGGCTTGGCGTGGATGTCTACAGAAGTTGACTACTGAGGGTGCTGACTCTTACAACTGTATTCAACAGATGGCACCACCTAGCTCAAAGACAAAAAATTTTCAGCAGCGAAAGAGTTAATGTACTTGCTCTGGTATGGATGTTGTCATCAAAAGTACTGTGCATGTGTGAGCAGCTACAAGACGTGATAGACAGAGAACACTACCCGTCATCGTCATCTTCCCGTGATCAGGACTCGGACCGCAGTATCAGCAGTCCTGGTACGGCAGCGGCGGGATCACATCCTCCGTCCGATGGGTTTTCAGTCCGAGGAGCTCCGTGGTCCAGCATCATGGCTCCAGACACCAATAGCATGGATGACTTCCCCGACCTTTCTCAGGTAATGCTATTGAACGCATAATTTTCTGCCATGTTTGACTAAAAGGGACAGGACACCTGTACACCTTAACTCGTGACATGGAATCATATTTAGGATGTTATTCATTTTGTTGTAAGCGTAAAGTTTTTGTTGTTTTTATTTAGTTATACCGTAGAGAATAGTTTAAGGGTTTAATGAGAACGAAAGGCTTAGTCTTCACTTTTATTATTAATGCATTCATATTAAGCAGGTCTCTGGTCTATGGCATGAAGATAGTGTTGGTAATGCCACTGAGAACTTTAGCAACAGTTCATAAATCCGTTGATTGCTAGTTAGCAGATTTAACATTTTCAATAATGATTTACTTTTTTGATAGCCTTGAAATATGTTAACTCAAGTCCATTCACCTTCAGTCTTTGTGGTCATTGAGTGCCCAAATGAAGGCCCCGTTACAGACATTATTGCATTTTATATAGTAGCATGTACATGTAAGGTATTAGTGAATTAATGACTAACGACATTAACATTTTTATTAACTGTGCCCATCTTTATCAGCTAACACGAGTTTACCTGTATAGTGGCTATAAAACAGTTGTTTTCGTAGAGCTAACAGGCTCAAAATAGTGTTTATTGTGCTTGTGCAACAACCATTTGTGTAATTTCATGTGTTAGTGAGCGTTCACTTGTTAAGTTGTTATACTTGTTGAGTTGACACTGCAGTGTGCATCCCTCATTTTTGACTTAGTCAAAGTTTGCAGTTCCACATAGAGATCTTACTCAAAAGTAGTGCCAAAAAACTGGAGCGTATGCTGGGCATATTGGTTTGTTGACAGACGGCTGCTTCCAGCTCAGCAATATCTCAGTCTGCAGCTCAGGGCCGCGGTGCTGCTGTCAAGTGGGGTCCACGTCGCTGAGCATAATCCACTGCCGCCATCAGACTGATGGACATACGCACATATAACACAATTCAGGCTCAGAAACTGTTAATAGTGCACATTTCAGAGTTATAAAGTGACTTTCAGTGCGTTCCTTGTGTATTTTGCTGCCTTTGATGCTTTAAGACTGTTGGTTGGGACCTCTAAAACCATGCTTCACAGTTGCTTCATTTTTGCAAGACCTAGCCTAACCTGAAGTTGCTCCAGTAATTTAGGCCAGTTAATGAAAACCTAAAGTACTTAGTAGTGTGTTTCTGTCTGTCTGGTTTTTCATCCATCTTATTAGCGGCCAGTGTTGAAATGGTTGCCAGTGTGTTCACACGGTACCCCCGGCTCCTTGCAAGTACTTGAATTTAAAAGATGGAAATTCAAGGCCTTCAAAGTCCTGGAATATGATTTGTTGATTTTAGAAAATTTTGACTGGATAATGGAAGGCTGTTCATTTGAACTTTTCACAGTGTTACTGTGAATTCCTGTAAGGTTGTGTTTTTCCTTGATTGCTTTCTCCAAAGTAAGTTGACTGTTTTGTAAACTCTGCTGCATGTAGACTAGTGATGTACTGGGGAGTGTCTTTCAGAATGTGCATAGTTATCCTAGAAATGTCTTTGAAAAGTCCTTGAATTCTAAAGTCACAGAAGATGTTGGGGTGTACTCCATGTTCAGGAAACTTGATATTCTATTCGCCTAGGCTATTTTGTTTTTCTGTTGACACACGATCAGCAGTCTGCCAGTTGATCATAATTCTTCGGCAGCTGCTTATGTTGATAACATTTGAGTGCATATATATTTTCATGAATTGTACAATTGCTTTTTGAATGACATTTTGAGTTAACCAATTGCTGCTGTATGCAAATGCATTGCAGTATTGTGCTGTGTACTCGGAATATTTACCGTACACTTGCCAACGAATGCGGTTCTTTGACACTATGCCTTCCGTGTTATTTAACTGTTGTTTTAATTGTTGGCTGGGCTTTAACAAGGACAATAATCGACTGAAAAATCCTACTCAGGGTGTGAAGGGCATTTGTGGTATTGTCGTGATATAGGGATTGATAAGAGTTTCTTACCAATGGCCAATACCCAATTCATTTGATACCCAGTTCGTTTGTTCCGTACACTGAATCACTGGTTAATGTATTAATTCCCTAATTTGACTCGGGACAGAGCCTAACGTGCATTGACTACAGCTGAATAAACTTGTGTTCATAATTTGAGAAGTCTGCTTCTAGTAATTACTTAAAGGAACTAAAGCAAGTCAGTTAACTAATGCATGTGCAGTGATGTCATTACTTGCTGAGTTCTGTGTTCAGTTGATGTCACCAGGACTATTTTTGTAGCACCGATTGAAAATGAACAAATCATAAATTGGCTGTTCGTGTGAGTCATTTGATTTGCTGCGGAGCTGCTTCGGAATCGACGTCGTGTCAGCCATGCTATTTGTCGGGCGAACGTGCCATACGCTGTCTACTAATGTCTGTGCCTTGTTAATCTCTCTGTGTGTTTGTATTGCTAATGGGCAGAGTTTGCATAGTTTAGACTTTATTACTACAATACATAATGTGCCAGGTTTAATTGTTGCTTACTCACTGTATGTGTATTAATTGCTGCAGCTGTGGGCGGTAGTAATTTGAAGCAGTGTTGCAGATTGTCCCGACAAAATTTTAACGATGTTGCATTTACTGCAGCTGTGAAACAGGTGGTATTTTGATACTTGGAGTAATTATGTATTTATTGTTGTTGGTATTGATCAGTAGTTATTAACTATATATAAGTAATTAGTAATAGTAGTTACAAATAATATAAATTACCGCCACTCATTTGTGGAAAGTATAGGCAGTTTGCTTCAAGAACTTTGTGGTACTGGTATATGGTATTTGCTGTTTTGTGCAATTATGTGTAATAGTAACTGTAGTTTATACTGTTATTACCAATACTGTTATTAATCCTTCTACTCGTTAAATTATTTACAGTGGTGAAATTACTGATAGACATATTGATTCCAGCTAACATTATTGAATATTGCTGATGTTCATGCATTTGATGAATAATAGTTGTGCTCATTGCTGAATTTTGTTAATGCAACCTATTCTACCCAGTGGTCATGCTGCAAACTTGTTTTCTTAGTACAAGTGATAATCTAAGTTTGATAATGAGAGTGCAGCTCATGTTACAAATGATGCACATGTGCATGAAAGTGAACTATAGTCTGTTAGGACTGATATCACGAGACGCCGCTGTATTGCAGCCTCTAACATACAGAGTAAACGTTGTCGCAGGATAACAATCAAGGCAGCAAGTGGCATAACTTTCTTACTGGTCGTAACATCAGGAAAGTTATCTCAAGCACATGGCAGCAGCTAGACACAACTGCCAGTATCCAAACTGCTCTGGGAAAATGTGATTATTTACTAAAGGACGGCTCTCATTAACCACATAGAATGTGACACAAGTGTTGGATTGTTAATCTACAAGGGAACATTAGCTGGGTTTAGAGTAAAACCAAGGCGAGAGAGGTTAGTTTACCCCAGTGATGACAGTGTTGCTATGACAACTATTTAACAGCCCTTGTCCTGGACTACCCAGTGCCTTCAGTGCATTGACGCTGTTGGTTGAGCAGCAGGAAGGGCACCCGGCCTGTAAAAATCTGTGTGGTGGGGTGCTGGCATGGTTATCTGCCTTGAGCGAGGTGCAGACTTGCGTATGGCCCAGCTGATGCCAGTTGCACTCACTGTCTCTTCCTCCAATAAAATCCAGATTGGTTTTACCTTTCTGGTACCAGCTTACCCGGGTAGTCCCGGACAAACGGCCGTTAAACGGGTGAGTGTGTGTGTACAGGACTACCCAGGCGAGCTGGTACCAGAAGAAACATTCACCCACTCACACCCATAAGGAAGGATTCGCACAGACAACGAGGTTCACTGGATGGGAGCTCGTACCCTTGACAGTGCTTTGAGCAAGCGAGGGTTGTTAGACTCAATGAAGCTAGCATACAACTAAAGTCGCCGTGTGGCCAGCTCAACTTTAATAGCCAGCACCTTTAACCAGTATGCAGGCAGTCCTGGTCACAGTACCTACTGTTACACAGAACTTGCTGTACCATTTATCAACTTCCTGTGAATATTAACTAGTTGCCATAAATGCAATATTTATTACTGCTGTAATGTTTGGGAAATGATGACTATGACCGGAGTGGAACCCAGGCTGCTTCAGTTACCCCAAAGGTTCTTTATCAGGGCAGCAAGCCCAGCCCGACAACAGCAGGATTGCAAGTGCAGAGTAGTTTTTAAAGTAGAATAAACATGCACTCATATTAGTTTTACGCCAAAACCTACACTAAGGAATCAACTTTAACCGAGTTGACTGCGAGTTGTCTTGATAATAATCAAATAATGACAACAATATAAATATAACGTCACAGCTTACTAACCAGCCACCGATGCATGGCAAATAATGACACAATTAACCGAATCAGTTCGAAATGACTCGTACAGAAATCCGTTAGCACTATGTCAGCCACCAATCCATGTCTATACTGTGAATATTAACTAGTTGAAAGTGATGACCAGAAAGCTCTCAGAACTTCACAGTGTGAAGAAGTGAAGTTCACACCTCTGCAGTATATCAACTCTCTCTGCTGCTTCTGTTTAAAGACAGGTACATACGTAGTTGTAGGAACCAGGGGCCTGTGCAGACCTCTGGTTTCCAAGGCAGACAGCCCGCAGTTGACAAGCAACAGGCTGCCACGGCTTTAGCCAGGCCCAGCATCACAGCGTCACCACCATTGGCCTGTACCAAATCAAACTGTTTGGCTGAACACAGCAACATGTGTGAACGACTTGCCTAGGGTCACTGTGTGACAACAGAGTGGTCGGAGATCGAACCAGCGAGCTCCAGATCGTTAGCGCAATGTCCTACCTACTGCACCACCATGCCTTGCCTACAGAGTTACTGCACGTTAGGCCAGAATCTCAGACAGAAACCTTGGCCAGCAAAGTTGTGATTAACAAGCTAAAGCCATCGACTCACATAAAATAAAATAAACACACACACCCATTTAACGGCACTTTTTCCGGGACTACCCGGATAAGCCGGTACCAGAAAGGTAACCAATCTGGATTTTACTGAAGCAAGAGCCAGTGAGTGGTAGTGGCATCAGCTGGGACATATGCTAGTCTGCAACTCGCTCCAGACAGATGCCAGCAGCCCACCACTCAGTTTTTACAGGCCGGATGCCCTTCCTGCCGCCCAACCAACAGCGTCAAAGCACTGAAGGCAACAAAATAAAATAAAAAGCTGAAATAAAATAACTGATACCATTTACCTTAGTTAGGCACATCTGCAGCAAAACGATATAAATGCCACAAGAATTTACTTCAGAATTTTGTTCATTTTATTGATTCTGCCCACACAGCATGCATAGCAGGGTCTATGTAACGGGTGTCCGCTTGTCCCATCGATCGACGGCAGCCAGTGGGTTTGCTGCTGAGCACCCTGTGGGCAGGAGACATCAATCGATAGCTACGGGCATGCTGCAGCAGCAAATGTGGGTAGCGTCGTAGTGAGAGCCGACGAAGACATACTACACGTGCAGATGGCTTGACAAAGAACTGTTCACAGTACACAAGTAGCTTCAGTTCGCAATTGTGAGACACTCGACACAAACATCGGATTCGTTGCGAAGACTTTTATCGGCAAATCCCAGACCATTGTCTCGACGTCCACGTTCGCAGGGCCCTGCCAGAGGGCACCACAGTCCGGAGTGCTGGCACCAGGGGGCGTGAGCTTCGGCAGCGGCGTCTTTGACATCATGAACTCAAAGTGAAGTCGCCAACGCAGAGACACTGAACAGAACAATACATCAACATTTCAATGGCAATTCTGTTCTATTGCAATGCATTTCACACTCTTGATACTGTTGCTTGGGCGTCATGAAGAGCATCCGGACTGTTAAAATTGAGTGATGAGGTGTTGGTGTGGTTATTTGTCTGGAGTGAGGTGCAGACTGTTGCCACTGCCCAAACCCCGTCATCTCTCGCCTCATTTAAATCCACACTGGTTTTACCTTTCTGGTACCGGCTTACCCAAGTCGTCCCGAAAAAGAGGCCGTTAAACAGGTGTAGTAGTAACAGTAATACTAGTACGAGTAGTAGCAGTGTACTGCATTTCAACTTCAAACAGCTATGCTTAATACAAAACGAAAACACAGATCTGTCTATCTAGATGCAGCTCCATCAACAATGGAAATCAACCACAGCTTAAGTGTAACTGAACTCTAACTGAAAGATAAATCTGGTTATCTACGAGAAACAGATCAGAAATCAGTTTTTGGGAACGACAAATAGTAAAACTATCAAAGAAAGTAGCAGCAGGCGGCACATCAAAAACCCAAACACTACAATCTTGCCCATAGCTTCGCAAGATGTTAACTGATTTTCATAATTCTTTCACTGTCAGACTCAGCAGTAAATCTTCAATAAAATTAAATAACTTCATTGCAAATTTACTACTGAATCAGGCAACAAAAAAATTCCGAAAATCAGTTAACATTTGGCAAAGTTACCGGGCAAGAGAACGGTGTCATGTTTTTGACTCACAGTGCAGTAGCAGTATGAGTAACTTCAGCTGTAGCAGAACAACAAACACATACACAACCACCGTTTTAAAGCCACTAAACAGGTCAGCCTGTGGTAGCTGGCACCTCCTCCTAAGAACTGGAGGATTTTGTTAGTGCAACGTTTTACTGCCCACATGCCCTTGCTGACGGCAGAAGTAGGAATAGTAGAGATAAAAGCACTACCAGAACCACCATCAGGAACTAATGAAAAGCAGTAATCAGCAACACCAGCAGCTCGGCTGACTGTGACATACCGAGGTCGGTGTTAAAGGTTGGCGTGGCCGTCAGCGGCAGACTGACGCTGATGTGCGTCTGAACGGTACTCAGACAGAACTCCTCGTGGCGGCTGTATGACGTCACCGACGACGACGTCACGTTGCCAGGCGATGGCGACGCTGCCGCTGCCGAGCTGCCGCCGACAGTTCGCTGACAACTCTCCGAGATCTGCTCATCGCTCTGCAGCGTCACCGAAAACTGCAACACACATGCATGCACACGCCTAAACCAACACCAGTTTAGTGGCCATTTTTGGAAGAATCTGGATTAGCCGAAGCAATCAGGCAGTGGCATCCACGTCTTCAGGCTTGTAGCTGAGGACATGAAGAACATTTTGAACACAGACTGTAGCTATGTTTGACGTTTGCACACACCTCATATCTGCGTCGTGGCATTAGAGGCTTTGGCGACTACGCGGCATATGCAATACAGAAATTACATTTTACATTACATATGATCATCTCACAATCTAGCTACAAGCAAAGAGTTGAGACACCAGAAAGGATGTCCTCGTCAGACCTGGCAGCAAACTATCAGTGATGATCTCAACATTGGTTTACACTCAACCTACAAATGCAAGATCATTCCCAGTGAAAGAAGATTACCGGTAGGGAAACAAGCTATGCTCACACAATGGGTATGCCACCCGATGATGATGATCAAATCTGAGAAACAAAGCATAACTAGTCAGCTCGTTACTGGGTATCTAGTACTGGAGGACTTACCAGGTATGTTTTACCCCTGTTACTTATTTATTTAGAAAAATCTTTTATTGCCCCTTAGATATCAGAACCAGTAATGGACGGCTCATAAGTATTTTACGAGCAGTTGGGGGTATGGTTTGAATTTAATATACTGTGCTCGGATTCGCTGCCTCGTCCCCCTATTTTTGAGTAGTAGGGAAAATTGCCCAAAATTTTGCCTTCATTTGGCACACTATTGTAACCAAACGGCACAAGAAACGAAAATGGTAAAAAATATTCTTTCAAAAGAGGTATAACTGCCCTCCATTTTGGTGAAAACTATTCAAGTCTAGCCATCTGGTTTTCGTATGCATTCATTCAGTGCTTTGACACAGCTGGTTGGAGACAGGAAAGAAATCCGGTCCGTAAAAACCGGACACTTATCCCAAAAGTTCTTTTCCACAATACACAGAGGAAGAAAACCCAAAGGAGGCCAGTTTACGCGCATTTACAGCTGTCAACACATGGTATGTGGATGAGGATATAAACAAATGTTTTGGTATTAACCACCGAAATAGAACAATTCAGTGATTGCTCATACCTGGACACATGGTACGGAAGCGGAACTAAAGTCACATGTGCCAATGATGTCATCGCCAATGTGATAGGCTTGTTTGAAGAGGCAGAACTCAGCAACCTTGCCGCGAGAGTTTGTTATGTTGTACAGACCTGCAATGTGTGAATCAACAGTTCGTAACATCCAATGAAACGAGTGGCACATCTCCCATTGGTTCCACCGACTTGCCACTCTCATCATCCATCACCCCTTCACCCTTTCGTTCCAGGCTCAAAACCGTTCTTTTCTGCAAATCCTTCCCAGTGTAGCCTTCCTTTTCTTTTCCACGACTGACTCCACGGATTCACCGGACCATTTACTGATAATTCTGAGCATATCCGTTTTTACTTTTTCTTTTTTCCACCATTTAGTTGTTGTCTCCATGCGGTAGATTAAGCCGATTTATGTCAGCTCTTGAGCACACGTTAAATCGCATCTCCCATCATATCGTAACATACAACTACCTAGAAGACAGAGAGGCACACTTGGCACAAACTTTGCAAATGTGACAGTTCAGTCAACACTGCACACAAAATGTCATTGAAAACTATGACACATGCGAGTGCATGCACGCACAATTTTCTTGAGAGAATCTGTGCTGGCTAACTGTCCCTCTGATCAAAAGCAGTCACTTTCCTGAACTTCATGTGAAACAAAATGACAATTCAACAGATGGCAGAACAGTTATACTGAGCTATTTGTCAGCCTCACTCTGTTTAAGCACACAGTATATACATAACTATCGACCACAGCAAGTAGAGAGCCACATGCAAAAAAAATCCCCATGATCTGTACAGCATTTAATATGTGGCACGTGAAGGTACAAAGACTGCAGGTAATACTGTTGAGAATTGTAGCATCTTCTCCATAATCTAAATGCACTAATTGCCATCCACAAAGGGAGTGAGCACTGGGCAGGAAAACTGCTCCAACAAAATCCTCCGGTTCTTAACTGGGGGTGTCAGATAATGCAGGATGTCCTGTATAATGGCCAACAATGGCTACAGTGGTAGTATCAGTAGCAGTAGTAACAACAGCAGCAGCAGTGATATACAGCACATAATGTGATCTACGCACTAGGTCCCTTGCGGCATGTGATGATCTGCAGGTTTTCCAGTGCAATGTCGAGTAGAGAATTCTCGGTCTTTGGGTCTTCGTGGAATGGATTACTGGGCTTGAACGTGCCATCTGTCTCGGCTGTCTCGTAGACGCTGATGTCTGCCAGACCTATTGACACGTCATTAGTGGGTAGACAACATAGTCTTGGCTGCAGTTTTGCAAACATTTTTGTCTCCATAAATAAATACATGATCATCAATGATATCACTATCACTACTAAAATTACTACTACAATTTCTACTAGAATGTTGTTTACTGATCTTCCCTTAAAAGTTGCTTTAGAATAGGCTGGGTCTACATCTGTTCAACTGCCTCTTTTTCCACGACAACCAGGGTAAGCCAGTACCAGACAGGTAAACCAGTCTAGATCAGTACTTTGATTAGATTAGGCGGGTCACTCACTGAAACATGATTATTTCACTCAGGCCCTTCCTGACATTATGCCTTCAGTGCTTTGATGCTGTTGGTTGGGCGACAGGAAAGGCATCCAGCCTGTAAAAAAAATTGAGTGGTGGGGTGCTGGCATAGTTATCTGTCTAGAGCGAGATGCAGACTTGCATATGGCCTAGCTGATGCCACTGCCACTCACTGTCTCTTGCTTCAGTAAAATCCAGACTGGCACCAGCCCACCCGGGTAGTCCTGGACAAAGGGCCGTTAAACGGGTGTGTGTGCCCTTCCTGACATCCAACCAACAGCATCAAAGCACTAATGGGTGACGGTACAACCGAGTATGAAATGATGAAGTACTACAATGGACTGGCCTGACTTCACTGTCCCATCTCGTATCCCACTGATGCACTTCTCTATCTGGGCATCTGGCTCGGGCTTGACGACAACCTACCGGCAAACATGGCTCTTCAGCTCCATGTAAACGTATCACTCAACTGACCTCCTGACTGCATGTGGCGTCGTCCACGGAACAAGTGGCTCCACCAGCTACGAAACGATTCCGCCCATCCCACTGGAGACCTCTGGAGGGATGCTGTCAATCGTGGATACGGTGGTGGAATGACGCAATGGCCCTCGCCGGCAACGTGACAGTGATGATGATGATGAGGAATAGTTAACCAACTGACATGTCCTTTTGATCCACTATCCCCTGACTGTAGGCATACCACAACCTTTATAACAGCTCTCTAACGTCAGTAATGAAAAATGCATCATCACTGGGCAGAAAATAGGCTCAATCCCCCCCAGAAACATTGAGACACCATTTTAAGTACTAAGTTCACGTATCATCTAAAAATGAAGAAAATAATCAAAGGCGGATTAGTGGGTACTGAATGGCCAGTTTTACCTTACATATTTATATGTGTCAAACGAGCATGGGTCACAGAAGATCTCTCTATATCAGCAGTGTTATCTGGCATGATAGGCAGCAAACCTGGCACAACAAGAACACGAAACGGCAGCCGCAGTAGTTTCGTTGGACATCCAAACCGCTGAGCACCGATTGTAATCTTGTAGGAGTATTTGAGAGTCACTCCGCGGTAGGATGGAGGTGCCTCTACTGGCAACGTCTCACTGTATATAACTACAGCATACAACCAGTACCGCTATTTTGGCATTCACTTCTGTTCACTTTTCTGCAAATACGGTCAAACCCCTTCAAGTGGATAGCAGTGGGACCTGACTATGAGTATCCATGTAGGCGGAGCATCCACTTATCCATGTTTTATGCTATACATTGTTTCTAAGTGGGACCAGACAAATGATATCCATTTAAGTGGGTTATCCACTTAAGTGGTACGAATTTAGAGGTTTGACTGTAGTCCCAGCAAGACTGAGTCTCAGTAAATAAAACCATTAGGAATTGTGATATCAGCATTGGACAGCCAGCCTAAAGGCATCAATGTCCTTCCATGAGGATTCCCATGGTGGATAAAGAATGAGACTAGACCAGTGATAGACCAATAATTTTTGTCATCTCTCGGGACCATATGCTTAAGCGCTTAGTGACTCTTATGAATTTATAAGCGCTATATAAATATGTCTATCTATCTATCTATCTATGCTACCGAGGGTAAAAAAATAACAATAACTACGGCTAGGTTCAAGCCCTTGTGTGCCACATCAATGCCAGTACGGATCCTTGGTCACAGCTCATGGTCTGTACGGCTTCATCTGCAAGAAGGCTCCGAGCAGAACGTCCAGACATCACGCACTCAACGACCTGGTGGCTCGCGCCTTTGCGTCGGCGGCAATACCTGTGGCCAAAGAACCTCAGGGTCTCTCCA
>Ga0126334_10000387_pt1 | contig 12911 bp, 14 predicted proteins | sample InaspJWI49metaG_FD_94491 | JGI IMG/M metagenome (GOLD analysis project Ga0126334, IMG submission 94491) | Marine gutless worms symbiont microbial communities from Oahu, Hawaii - Inanidrilus sp. 2 OAHU.JWI-49 metaG | ecosystem: Host-associated > Annelida > Digestive system > Unclassified...
CAACATATCTTCCTTGAGTGCCGCTGGGCCGCTAACCAAGGTATCCGCATACTCGGCTGCCAAAGCCGCCGTAAGCAATTTTACACGCTGGTTGGCGGTCTATTTTGCACGAACCGGGGTGCGGGTCAATGCCATGGCGCCGGGTTTTTTCATGACCGAGCAGCTGCGATTCCTGCACGTCGATCCGGAAACAGGCCGGCTCTCTGCCCGGGCGCAAAAGGTTATCGAACATACGCCTTTGGGCCGCTACGGCGATCCGGACGATCTTATCGGAACGCTCATATGGCTTTTATCAGATGCCTCTAAGTTCGTCACCGGCGCCATAGTCCCGGTCGATGGCGGGTTTTCGGCTTACAGTATATGATGTCAACTTTCGACAGCGGTTAATTGGTCTAATTCTAGTATTCAGTGACGTATTATTTTAATGAAATCTACAGAAGCTAAATATAAAGTGACTAAAGTTGAAAGTTTTAAGTGAGCTAAAGTTAAGGACTGCGCTTTAGCGCGATCTGATTATAAATTGATTACAATCCGACGCGGATTACGATATCGCTCCAATTATCTCTTTGAATATAAACGACAGAATTCAATAACTTTAGTCACTTTAGTTCACTTTAGACACTTTAAACTTTTCCATTGGTTGTACAGCAAACAGGAACATCTTGACATTTCAAGGCATACGAAGCATTTTGGAGCAAAACAAACCGATCTATGAGTTATTTCAAACTGGGTGGTTAATCATTGGAATTTTTAAAAAAACTCTTTAATAAAAAAATACTCACCATCGGCGGCGGCAGCGGGCAGTACGCCCTTCTCTCCGGTTTGAGGGATCTGGATCAGATCGATATTACCGCCGTGGTATCCATGGTCGACAGCGGCGGCAGCACCGGCAGACTGCGTGACGAGTTGGGTATCCTTCCGCCTGGTGATGTTCTCAAGTGTATTCTGGCGCTTTCGCAGCATCGCGATATTGCCCGCAACATTTTTCTGAAAAGATTTACTGGCGACAGGCGGTTGCTGGGGCACAACGCCGGCAATATGCTGCTGACCATGCTTTCACGCTATACGGGCAGCTTTCCTTCCGGCGTCCACGCCCTGGCGGAAATTTTGGACACACGCGGTAAAATATTGCCGGTAACCATCGACAAAGCCACCCTGGTCGCCGAACTGACGGATGGGTCCCGCATCTACGGCGAAACGGCCATCGATATACCGCGCGGTACACAGCGCGAAAAAATCAGGGATGTTTTTCTGGTTCCCCATCACAGCGATTCCATATCCATCTATCCACCCGTGCTTGACGAAATCCGCAGCGCCCATACCATTATCATCGGACCCGGAGATCTGTTTACGAGCATTTTACCGAGTCTTATCGTACCCGGTGTCAAAGAGGCGCTTCAAAAAACCCGGGCAAAGATACTGTATGTCATCAATATTATGACCAAATTTGGTGAAACCCATCAGTTTACGGGACGTGATTTCGTACGCACGCTCGATGAGTTTATCCAGCGCAGAATCGACGGAATTGTCTACAACACGGGCAGGCCGGACGAAAAGCTCTTGGCACGCTATCGTGAACAGAAAGCCGAGTTTGTCGAGATCGACAATCATGACGGCTGGTGGGAAGATCGGACGGTTTATGAATCCGATCTGCTGGACACATCCGGTGGTATCGTCCGGCATGATTCAGCAAAGCTGGCAGATCTCGTCAAAGATATCCTTTTTACGTTTGAAAAATAAAAGGGCTGTATAAAGAATGTTTAAGAAGAAAGTCCGGGTATCTTCCGGCCTCAGCCAACTGGACAGACTGCTCGGTGGGCTTTTTGTCGGCGATAATGTGGTCTGGTACGACGATGCCGGCAGTTTGGCAGCCGTTTTCAGCTTCAATTTCATTCAAGAATCCCAGGCCAGGAACAGACCCCTGATTTATGTAAGCTTTGATCGTTCCCCCAAAACGATTCTGGAAGACCTGGGTCACCTGGCGGAAAGCCAGCATCTCACAATTTTGGATTGTTTCACCCACGGTAAAGGTGACGGATCGGGGGTATTCAGCAAGTTTTATGAAAAAAATGGTGCCCAATGGCCGTATCAAATCATCAAAGTGAACGAACCGTGGAAACCGGAAAAAGTTTCAGAATCAATTTACAGCCTCCACCAGACCTTGGAAGGCGATGTCCGATTTGTTTTTGAGACCCTTACCGGCATGCAGGGCCTATGGGGTGGTGAAGATCCCATTCTTAAATTCTACTCCAGATCATGCCCCAGATTGTATGAACTGGACACCATTGCCTACTGGATTATGGAAAAAGGCGCCCATTCGCACCGCCTCAAGGCTCACATCAACCAGGTGGCCCAGGTGGCCATCGAACTTTCAATCAAGCGCGGAAAATCGACCCTGACAATCCTCAAAGCCGACAAACGGAAACCCGACACGTTAAGTGTACCCGTGTCCTACTGGAACGACGGCATGACCGTTGTCATTGAATCGGAAAAGCGTAAATTCGGCCGGGTCGATCTGGGCCTGCGTATAAAGGAATTGCGAAGCAAACAGGAACTATCGCAAAAGGAACTTGCCAACGTGATCGGTGTGACACCCAGTACGATTTCTCAGATCGAGAGCAACACCATCTATCCCTCTGTGCCCGCACTGTTTAAAATTGCTCAAACCCTGAACGTGGAGATCGGCTCACTCTTAAGGGATAAAGCCGATATCGTCAATCGGGTAGTATTCCCCGATGGCGGCGCAAAGGTCAACTTTCCCGATCTACCCCCAGGTAGCATAACAGGATTTCGTCTCTCACCGGTGGATTTTGAAGCAAAGGCCGAACCTTATCTTATTGAAATTCCAACAGATAATATATTGAAATCGCATTTCTTTTTCCACAAGGGCGAAGAAATGGGATATGTACTCTCGGGAAAATTACAGCTAATCATCAAAAATGTTGTGTATAACGTTAAAGCCGGAGACGTAATCTATCTGACCGCCGATATGCCAAGCCAGTGGAAGAATACCGGAAGCGAACCCAGCAGATTGCTCTGGGTAAAAATTAAGTGAACCATAAGAAAAGACCCCCAAGTCGACTGCTGACCTGGAGGCCTCTTCCTTAATACCCGTCGAAGATGGTTTCTAAACGGATCTCAAAAGGTTTGACCCTTTCCCTATGTGCGCTGATCTTCGGGAGCGATCCGGCACATTAGCTGGATCAGGAGTTCAGGATCTTTTTGGCACTTTCATCATTGGCCTGGCACATATGCAATATACCGGTCTCCCTGGCCGTCTCCCGATTCCCGGCGAAGATATCATTCCTTGTCAGCTGGGTGACCGAGAACTTTCTGGCTCCGGCCAGAAGCTGCTGCAATCCGCAATAAAGCTTGTCGGCCATGGTGTATAACGCAATGGCGCCGTAAGGGATGTTTTTCATCTCGTCTTTTCCAACCTTCTTCTCCACGTCGAAGTAGCCGGCGAAAATTTCTTTGGCACTATTGCCGACTGCCCTGACTGTTTTGGGCAGCTCGGGCCAGTGGCCGTATACATCACCGCGTATTTCCGGATTGAGCGCGCCTTGGATGTTTGCGCCCACAAAGCCCGGAACCATGATGCCCCTTCCCATGCAGATCAGTTTGGTGAACGGCGCCCCGAGGGCCAGGCCTTTGAAGATGCTGTCTTCGAGCGCAAAGCCGCCGGCAAAGGACATGTCGACAACCTTCAGACCCTTGGCTGCCAGGATGCTGGCATACTCGTACGCCTTTGAGTGCAGGTGAATGGAGGGGACACCCCAGCTCTGCATCATATTCCACGGACTCATTCCGGTTCCGCCGCCGGAGCCGTCGATGGTCAGAAGATCGAGCTGAGCGTCGGTGGAGAACTTGATGGCCATGGCCAGCTCCTCCATACCGTAGGATCCGGTCTTCAGAGAGATGCGCTTGAAACCAATACTGCGCAGATACTCCACGGCACTCATAAAATCTTCCTGCACCTGTCCAACGGAAGCCAGGTTGGTGGCACCAAGTCGGCTGTGGCGGGCAAAGGATTTGATGGAACCGTTTTCATAGGCTTGCTGGACCTCCGGAAGGGAGGGATCCAGATCGACCACATAGCCGCGGTTTTGCAGGAACAGGGCATAATCGATACTGGTCACCTGGATTTCCCCACCGATGTCTTTGGCCCCCTGGCCCCATTTGAGTTCGATGATGCACTTGTCACCGTATTTATCCGCCACGAGTTCGGCCACACCATTGCGGGTATCTTCCACATTCAACTGAACGAAGATGCCGCCATATCCGTCATAGTACCGGAAATAGCTCTCGATCCGCCTTTCGAGTTCCGGTGCTTTCTTGATTTTGCCCCTTCTGTCCACCCCTTCACCAATCTCGGATTCACGGTCGACCCCCACCACGTTTTCGCCAATAACCACCGGAATACCGACCAGCCCGCCGCCGATGGCAAAGGAATCCCAGTATTTGGCGGCTACAAACGTCGAGCCTAGTGCTCCGGTCATCATGGGGATACGGATCTTGGTCTTGACTTCGTTTCCAAATGACGTTTCGAGGCTGACGTTCGGGAAAATGCAATCATCCGGGTCGTCGCTCAAGCCCTCGCTTAAACCACTCGAACCGTAAGCGTAACCCTGGATTCGAAGAGCGTTGTAAGATACCCCTACATGCGTTGTGTTGTTTGCACCTGCTGTGACAATGCCGTAACTTCTCGGATAAAGGAGCTTGCGCCCCACCAGGCTCGACAGCCATGTTTCGCACTTGCCCGTGCAGTCCGCCCGACAAAGGGTGCACAAACTGGATTCCGTGGGATTTCCCCGGTTAACTGTTCCTAATGCATCGTTACTTTTTGAAAATCTCATTTCTCTCACTCCTTGGTTTCCTGTACGTTAATCATCAAACATCTATCACCCTAAACTTCCGAAACGCAAAAAGGCGCCCGCACATGTGGTCAAACCACATAGGCTAAGACGCCTTTGTCTATTGAACTGCTTACAGTTCCGCACACCATTGTGCGAGAACGTAGTTGGCTGAATCCTGCGCCGGTCAACTTGATTTGAGTATAGGTTTACGACCGGAGTTTTTGTTTAGTATTACTAATAATTTTTGTCAAGTGATTTAAAACAAAAATTTTTAGCGGGACTTAATAACGAAAGATGATGTTGCGGGTCACGAGTTGCGTGTTGCGAGTTTAAAAAAGGATACAAAGAATTTTTCCTATTATTGACCTATGGGTGAGATGGTGAAATCAGACAGTCTTCTGATTCTTTGATAGGGCTGAGGCGGGTGAGATACACAGGAGGTATCTTCCTAGATAATGTCGATATTTCTATTTCTGGTATAGTTCTTCTGATAGCAGAATGGCCTCGGCAATGTGACGTATCGGTTTGCGCGAATCCATACTCTGTTTCTGGATCCAGCGATAGGCCTCTTCTCCGCTAAGATTGCGCCGCTGCATCAGTACCTCTTTGGCGCGTTCGACCATTTTGCGGATTTCCAATTCTTCCTGAATAACCCGCGTTTTTACCATGAGCTCTGTGTTCAAAATGGCAACCGCCGCCTGGTTTGCTACCGCGGTCAAAAGGTTCACCTCGGTGTCGGAAAAGTCATGCGGTTTGGCGGTGAAGCAGTTCAATACCCCGATGACTTTCTCATCTTTCAATTTCAGCGGCACGCCGACCATAGAGACCAACCCCAGTTTGCGGGCCATCTCCTTTTCCTTGAATTTTCGATTTCTCAAAACATTTTTAATGACCAGCGGCTGTTTATGGGTCGCCACGTGCCCGACCACGCCTTCATCCAGGTTCAGCGACCGGTCTTGCATGTATTCGGGTGCAATGGCCTGGGTGGCTTTCAACCGGATTTTATGTGGATTCACATCTTCATCAATCAGCCAAAGCGAGCAGATTTCCACCCCCGTCACTTTGGCGGTTACCATGACGATCAGCTTTAACAGATCCTCCAAGAACAGGTCGGAAGTGATGGCCCGACTGATATCCGTGAGCGCTTTGATGTATTGGTCGTAAGTTTGGGGTTCGATTTTTTCCATACGGCTAAATTTACAGAAAAAAACTTATTTTTTCAACACTATCAGACCATCCAAGTTCAGAAAACAGATCGTTCACGAAATTACACTTCTTGGGATCCAACTCCGAACCCACAAACCGGCCGCCGCCATTGTCGATAACAGCTGCCGTGAGGTATATGGAGGAAATGCCGAAGGAACTGCCGAATTCGATGATGTGTCTTGCCTGGCTGGATCGGCAATATGCGCAAAGGATCATCCCTTCGTCGGGATCGATCGGGATGTAGATATCCTCATAAGCCAGCGCTTTGGCTTCGTGTGACTGGAGAAAGGCCGGCTTCCTGCCAAGCAGCGTCCTGGGAAGGTTTCGGAGCATCAGTCGTGCGATTCGCCACTTGTCCCCGGCAGACGCATGATGCAGGCTGATCAGTTTTTCCTGGACATCCGGTCGGTCGATTTCAGGCTGCGTCATGTTCCCCTCCGATAACCCGGCGCAGTTATTATGACACCGATAATCAGCTGGAAATGCAAACGCATTGATTTTTTCGGCCTGGTTGAAGGAAGGGGTGTCATTTTTAGCTTATTTGAAATAATTAGCCGATACTTCAGCATCGTCTATACGTTCCTGCCTTCACTGGCACGCCAATCCTGACTGAATTTACCATCACGAAATATTTCGTTGCCAGGGTGCTGCGTGAATGTAACCGTGTACCCGCCCTCTGGTGAACCCAATTCTGCCTCGCATGAATCAACGAGTGCAGCAGCGAGCTTATGACGCTGTTCAGTGCCGCGACCCTGGCGAATATCACAGGTGATGACGCAGACAGGTGTGGGTTCGGTGTGTCCCGCACGGAACATGTTGTTGATTCCGAGTTCACGAAAGCCAATATTCACGATTCGCGAACGTGCCTGCATGATATCGCAGTAAATGTCTCCAAGCTTCCGTGCGAGCCGTTTTTTCATATCCGCCGGGTAAGTGCCCGGCAGATCTAACTGGATATAAGGCATCATTCTTCCTTTTATATATTCCTAATCTATAGATATTTAACGAAATTTGTGTCCATGCTCAGTTTTTTGCAAGTGTGAAATAACTGTTTTTGTCAAGGCAATGGTTTTAACATCAATTAGCGGATCCTCCGCAAAAAAATGATCACTGCCGATGGCGATAATGGTCATGCTTCCGGGTAAGGTAACATCCGCCAGGAGCGTTAACCCGTCATTCGGCCCTTCTGGTGCCAGTAGAGGATATCTGGGCTTTGAATAAGCGCTAAGTTGCCCCGACAGGGAAAGACCAAGGTAATTTATCACAAGTACGTTGTTGCTTAGCGATAGTCGACTGAAGCGTTTTCGGCTGGCTTTCGCCGACATACTATCCAATTTATCTTTGTCCCAACCTTTGTACCACAGTGCAATATTAAACAGCCAGCGTTGAGGCCACTGAAGGTAGTAATCAACCAAGGGGCTGCCTTGGAGTATTCCTCCTACATTAACCCAGGCTGCAACAGGTTCAAGTTGACCCTTGCTGAGTTGCTCTCCAAGACTTAAGTGTATTGCCGGGCCAGCTGAACTTGCCCCGACAATGATAATTTTTTTCCCTGATTGGCCACGAACTATAAGCTCCTTCGACAAATAATTTGCGTTTTCTTCAACCGAACCATTAGGCGGTATTTCGACCAGGTGGTTTTCAATCCCTAAGTTTGTCACTAATATCATGGGTTTCGCAAAATCAGCACCGGTAATGTGTCCATTCTCCACATAATCCCAGCCGGGAACGAACAATATCATATAGACTGAATAATGTCTAGGATAGCTATAGGTTTTGTCTTCTTCCCCTTCGACGAAGCGTTTAAAAGTTTTCTGTAAATTGCGATTATCTTTATTTGACCAGAGATGGTCAGCTAGAAAAAGAGCCGCAAAGTCTACGGAAAAAATATCAGCAATTTCCTTTAGCTCTTCCCGGGTTAACTGTGAATCACCTTGATTCTGGTAGAGCAGATCAATTTTTTGGTCAAATTCTGAATTACTCTTGATACCTTGAAGATATTTTTCGAGGTAATAACGCGCTATTTCAGAATCAACAGTGGTGAAAATCTTTTCACCGAGAAGTTCGCTGTTGACAGGATACTCAGGTATTGTAGCGCAACCCACCGGGAAAAGTAACAGCGCCACCAGGCAGACCACATATGAGAGCAGGTAGGTGGAAAGCGTTTTCTTATTTTTCATATTATTCTTTTCTCAGAATCAAGCAGCATAGCACACCCACAAACCGGATTCGACCTTGCTTGAACTGGGTGGGACGGTACAGCTCTTCGAAATTTTTAGTGCTATAGAAAGGCTCTTCGAAAGCATGGAGCCACAAAATCATCATCTTCAGTCTGCCGAATTCACGAGCAGTATCCTTTAAGACTGAGGCCGGTGTGTCGCTCACAAGATCATACATCAGAGCATACCCGCCATGTTTGAGGACCCGATAAACATCATTCAATCCGGCGATGGGATCCTTCCAGTGATGAACCGATCCCGTGCTCACCACGGCATCGAAGGCGCCGTCAGCAAAAGGCATATTGCCGGCGTTACCTTTTTTGATCTCGATGACACCGGAAAGTCCGGCATTGGCAATGTTCTTCCGGGCTATGGCTACCATGGATGAGGAAACATCCAAACCGGTCAATCGCAAGCTAGGGGATTGCTGGCGTAGCTTTACCAGCAGCCAACCCGGCCCTGTGCCAACGTCTAAAATGTTTCCTTGCGAGCAATAACTTAAGATGTCGCCGGTTACCAGCTCATAATTGCGTTGAAAAATGGTGGTTTCGCTGACCGCACTATAAAGTTTTGTGCCCGGCCATGGAATGCTTTCGGGATGAAAGATTTTTAGTAACCTGCGTGTCGGTGAGAGTTTGGCCATTTTACATTTACCACGTTAGCACTTATATCCGCGACTGAACGCCGAGGATAATTTTCTGCATTAATTTGCTTCTCACTGACATCTCCTACTGCGAGCAAGAGACTATGGCTGAGATGACTGCGCCAGTAGCTCTTTACACTTGGCGACAAAGGTGTTGGGGTCCTCCGGTACGAAGCGAATCCTGGGCGGCCAGCCCTTTCGGTGCAGATATACGTGTTGCGCAAAGCTTGCCCTGTCGTTATTGTATGACCACCAGGTTTCAACGAACCGTCGGAAAAGATCGGCCTTGACCGGTTTCGGTCTTACGACGATCTCAATAATCTTCTCAAGCGGGATCCGCAAAGTGCAAAATAGGATCTTTGCTCGCAACTCGATACGATCCTGGTAAATACGGTACTCTTGATTCCAGCTGAGTTGATGGGGCTTGGATACATAAAGCGGTTGTTCACTACTCATCGATCACCATTCGCTCACGCCAAAGTGAATTGATCATTATGAATTCTTTATACCATCAAAATGTCGCAAATCTCTCTCATATAATTTTCTCTTATTTAACTCGTTATAAATCTGTTGGTATCTTTTAAAGCTATCACTGATGCTATTTCGATTGCTTTAGTGTGAATCCTCCATCCACCACCAGAACTTCCCCGGTGACACCATCAGCTCGGGCGAGGTACAAAAAGGCCTCCGCTATTTCATCGGCACTGATCCAGCGCTTGATTAGAGTCCCGTCAATGAAGTCATCCTTTACCTTCTGCGGAACGTCATCGTAGTTCGGAGTTAATACAAAACCCGGTGCCACTGCATTGACCAGAATTTCCGGTGCAAGCTCCTTTGCTAGCGTTTTCGTAAAATTAATCACAGCCGCTTTGGCCGCGGAATACGCCATGATTCCTTCTCGTCCCGTATGTGAAATTCCGCGAATAGATGAAGTATTTATAATCTTCCCCCCTTGTCCTTCGCGCATAATTTTTGCTGCACGTATTGAACATAAAACGCATGAAAAGAGATTATCATCGAAGGAACTCAACCAGTGCTCTTTGGTGGATTCGAGAAAGGGCATCGGCGTAGCTGATCCTGCATTGTTTACTAGAATATCTAATCCACCGAAATGATCAACCGTCCGATCGAATAGGCGGGCGACTTCCTCTTCCCTGGAAAGATCCGCCTGAACGAATATAGCCTCCCTACCGCCCTGGGCTATCTCTTCGACAACTTTATCGCCTCCCTGCGTATTACGCCGAGAAGTAACAACCACCTTGGCGCCGTAGCGCGCATAGAGAAGGGCAATTGAGCGACCGATATTGGCCGCCGAGCCGGTAATCACAGCAATCTTCGAATGCAAATCCAAGTTTCCCTCCTTTCTCGCAATGTGTAGTATACAACCAAAACTCGAAGCTGGAAACTCAAGCACCTTTGGTAAGCGTAACTTCTTCACCCGGAATATGGTTTCGGAATCGGGATTGAGCAGGTATTATTTTCCCAGCTTTGATTGTCATTCGAGGTTCCAGAAGCTCTTTACCGACCAGTGTGTTTCCAGCCAAACCGTCCGAGAACAGGAAACTTCCCTCCAGAAGCTCGAAGATCGTAATGTCGGCGGGATTTCCACGCGATATACCTCCACGCTGAGGCTCATTCAATATTTTAGCCGGAGCAGTTGTTGTTTTGGCAATGACATCGTCTAAATCTAATCCCAAAGCAAGGAACTTGGACATGACAACCGGGAGGCTATATAGTGCCGGTCCCTGATAATTTGTACTGGTGATGTCTGTACTCAATACAGTTGGAATGATGCCTGCATCCAACCCGATCTTGGCAATTTTAAAACTGAAGTTGCTTTTTGCAGGTGCAACATCGAGAACGATACCACGCTCCATGGCGTCGTGCAACTCGGACAAGACACCCGTTTCAGTGAAAATAACACCGCCCGGTCTCGATGTGAACGTATGGGTCAGAATATCACCTGGTTCAAGACAGGGGAGCATACGCCGATTGAAATCTAACAAAGTTTGGTGGGATACGTTTTCTTCAAAATTCAAACCGATATGAATCATAAGTGGTAAGTGCGCCTGGTTGCATATCTCTTTGGCGACCTTTAGGATGGTCAAATCAGGATTCGCAACGAGATGCCCGTTTGCGCGGATTTTTATGCCCTTGATAATTTGTTTCTCTACCACCAACAATTCGAGCAAACGTTGGGTATCCAAATTCTCCCAGCATATTTCGGGCGAAATCATTTGACCGGTCGGACTGAGATGAAGAAAGCAGAAAATGTCGGTTTGAGCGTTGAGTACGATGTGATGTTTGAAGGCACTATATGCGGCATATCCAACGCTGCCTGCATCGCAGACCGTCGTTACACCGGATTTTACGCCGGCTTCCTCGGCATTGACAGCAATGGGCATGAAATGTTCAGCGACATGTGTATGTAAATCGATGATACCGGGGGTGAGCAATTGACCACTGATATCGATCGATTTCTGTGCCTGGGATGTTGGTATTGAAGGTGCTATCTCGGCTATTTTACCCTGATGAACGGCTACATCGCGAACGGCATGCAAATCTTGAGATGGATCGATCACGGTGCCATATTTTAAAACGAGGTCGAAGATCATAATTATATCTTTATTATTTTCTCAAGTGCAAGGTCATGACCGGGTTCTTTTTCAACTTCCAGCAATTCAAAAAATCCATGTTTTTTATATAATGACACTGCCTCTCTAAATTTTGATGATGTTTCAAGCCGAATAGATTTGTAATCATTTTTTTTTGCGTAATCTATAGCTTGATTCAATAGAAACAAACCCAATCCTTTTCCCCTTTCAGAAGAGGTTAAATAAAGCCTTTTTAATTCAAGGCAATCTTCCGTGATAGGTCTTATTACAATAAATCCAACAACACGTTTTTCCCGTAAAAGAATAAAAACGCCTCCTCTATAATTATCAATATGAAGATTGTCGATATCAGATACTGAATAATTATCGGGTATTGCGATTTCGTACTCTTTTAAAGCGCTGAATAAAATCTCCTTTATTTGTTCTATATCAGCTACTTCAGCCCTTCTGTAAGAGATATTTTTATCCATTTTTAAGTACTATTTCCCCCAATCCCCTCAGGAAGAATCTCTAATGTTGAGAACCTCTACTATCTGATCAACATGCAGCTTGCGATGGAATGATCGATAAAGCCTGAAATTTTCACCAAGACTTTCAATTTTGACAATCAAATCCGAAGAAGCCTCTTCCAGTTCACGATCTATCTCCTCAGCAGATGAAATCGCGAGCCTGGCAGCTGCCCTTAATGGTAGGGCCATCCATGTAGAAAGGAGTGATTCGTTGGTGACATCAATGTCGATCGGTGATGGTTCAACAACCCCGCTCTTTTTCCACTTTCGCACCAGAAACAGTGACCGCTGATCCCAAAACGCCAGATGCGCAAGCGCAATCGCGATTGTCCAGTCATCACCTAAAGGAAAGCTCAGCTCTTCGTCTGTTAAGCGCTCCACAAGCGATTTTAGTCTTTCACGCTCTTTGGTATTCTCGGTAACAAAGTCTCGATCCATATATCCTCCTTTCAATAGAGTAACAGCTTGCAGCACGCTGAACGGCAAAATGCGCGCAGAGTATATTGTCAACTTAAAAATCTGGCTGTCCAGCTCTCAATTTTTTTTGTTATTTAAATTGAGTTCGGAATAAAGTTTTCTAGCGCATTCAGGGCAAATTCCGTGACTGAAATCAGCTTCAGAATGGTCTCTGATATAAGATTCAATTTGATTCCAGTAGCCTTTGTCATCGCGGATTTTTTTACAAGAAGCGCATATTGGTAAAAAACCACTTAACAGTTTTACTTTTTTTAAAGCATCTTGAACTTTAGTTTGGGGTCTGTAGGCAAAAAAGACGCCCAAAACTGCCTAATTTTCAATTCAGTATCAATAATATCAGCTACTTAGCCAATTTTGATTTTTTGCGAACCCCGAAAAGTGTAGGC
>Ga0126334_10000390_pt1 | contig 12864 bp, 5 predicted proteins | sample InaspJWI49metaG_FD_94491 | JGI IMG/M metagenome (GOLD analysis project Ga0126334, IMG submission 94491) | Marine gutless worms symbiont microbial communities from Oahu, Hawaii - Inanidrilus sp. 2 OAHU.JWI-49 metaG | ecosystem: Host-associated > Annelida > Digestive system > Unclassified | place...
CCAATGCAAGTCTGCACCTCGCTCCAGACAGATAACCACGCCAGCACCCACCACTCAGTTTTTTTACAGGCCGGATGCCCTTCCTGCCGCCCAACCAACAGCGTCAAAGCACTGAAGGGAAATGTATTTTAATCAGTTGATTATTATTTCAGTGTTGTGTTTCAGATTAATTGATGCAATATATTTTATTGCTAACGGCTCTAGTTGTGCTTACTGAGTTTGTTTTCAGTTTTATTTTTGGTTTTTGTATATGGTGCGTGCCTTCAGTGCTTTGATACTGTTGGTCAAGTATCAAGATGGGCATTTCTGGCCTGAAAGAAATACTGCTCCAAGTTGTTCCATGGAGGCTTTTTACTGACAATCGGCAAGCCCTGGCCGTGAAAATGAGTGTGTGTATATATGTGTTTTACGTGGTGCATTTTGAGCTTCAGCCAGTGTCTTGTTTACACAGCACTGATGATGTCTGTGAATCCACGACTTCCAGTACAGTTAGAAATATGAAAGATGTGCTAGAAATTGATAGGTAGGCAGTTTAGTCTAGCACATGAAAGAGTAACAGAAAAAGTAACAAAAAAGAACGTGCTAATTTAAGTCCAAGCTTAGAATGGGTCCAAGAACCCAGGTTTCATTCCGTTTTTGAGTCTAGCTCAAAATCAGTGCTGACAAGGAAAGGAATTGAGTGTGCATGGACATACATAGGTATATTTTAAAGTAGTTTACAGTTCGTAGTGTCAAAGCAAGCTTATTGGATAGTAGTGCTTTATAATGCTAAATCTGTGGTATGGTTTTCACAAAATTCTTAGTTTACTTTTAATATGAGCAATTTAGTCTGACCACCAAAGTCCGCTCAGTGTGAGGTCTTCAGTCTGACGTCATTTTGTTGTCATACTCGATTCTACAACACTGCACAATGATAATACAATGTGTATTTACGTCATCACTCGCCGTTGGTTTACTGGTTGTCGGCAGACAGCATTCGTGCTTAAGTCTCTCCCCCCAAGTTCTCAGTATCAATGTCTTGCATTCTCTGAACGTTATCACTGCACAAATCGTTCTCATTGAGTGACCTTGTTTGTGCCAGCTCAGTTACAAGGTCTGTACCTGTCTGAGCAGAATGACTGCTATCTGATTGACTGTGTAGTAGATTAGATGGATAGAACTTGCACGTAGGTAAAGGTAGATAGGAATTGGTGATGGTTTGTACAAGTCGTTCGTTTGTTTATATCACAGTAGAGACGTATAAGTTAGTGTTGCAGTACGATTTGTGAGTATGCAGCACTGCTTGTAATTGTTTATTTTTAACGCAGCTCTGTTTTACATAGAAATGGAATTTTAAACATGCCGTTAAAAGTCTTTTCCACTTGTTTTCACATATGTTATGTTTTCAAATATCAGAATTTATGTCAGAATTATAAAGGATTCTATACAGCACCTACTGATCCCTTGTAATGGTCTCCATGTTACGGCACATTAGAAATTGTCGGTTTATTATTATTAGTATTATTATTACCGTTACTGATGTTTGTGGAGCTATTTTGCTATAGTCGTATTTTCGTTCTCCAGACCATAATAGAGATATTTGAAAGACCCGAAGCTCCAATAATATGCCCACCCTTTTCCACCCAGATATCATACCATGAACCTTGTTTTAGTTTTTAAAATGTTTATTTTGTCGTTTAGACTTTTAGTTTATTAGTGTTTTGTGTGTTATTTTACTTTTTCCAATACCATGATAAGTGATTGGCTGGAAAGAACGTCTTTGAAATTCCCCATGTTTGTTGAATGATTCGTAAAATCTCACCTAGTGAGGTGGATTGAAAATTATCTTTTCTTAGCTCACTACGCAGCTGGTAATACACGTGTGCATTTATTCATTTTGTGTTGTTGGGAGACAAATAAAAGGCGTTTTAAACGCAGTATGGTATTTTGTAGTTGAGTGAAGTTTTTGACAAAACTGTTTGTCAATAATCCAGTGGAATATTAGAACAGCACTGATAGTGTCAACATTGTTTTGTGATCAGATGTACAGTGTCTGGTGCATAGAAGAGGAAAATAGTAACACAGTACGCAGATAGTGAACACACAGTATCACACAGTTGATAGACTAAATTGAAGTTATTGGTTTTGACGCTACTTAGAGCTTTAGTGGTGAGTGGTGGGTGCTGGCGTGGTTATCTGTCAGGAGCGAGATGCAGACTTGCATATGGCCCATCTTATGCCACTGCCACTCACTGTCTCTTGCTTCAGTAAAATCCAGATTGGTTTTACTTTTTTGGTACCAGCTCACCCGGGTAGTCCAGGACAAAGTGCTAACAGGAATCTGGAGTTGCATCTTCTTTGCTCATAAGAGTAGATATACTGATCAGTCACTGTTACCACTTGCCACAACCGGCAGTGCATCTTGGATGAGTAGCAGAAACCATCACTTATAAACAGGTAGGTTGGTCGCGGTCGTAGCTTTAGCTAGGCCTGCTGCTGGGAGACACAAGAGAATGATAGGTGTCACACTCCATTATTGACCCTGCTTGCACAATATGCGGCAGGGTGTGTGTAACGGTACGGTGTCCGTCTTGTCTCACATCTATCGACTGCTGCAGCAGCGTACGGCGGGTTGCTTCTGTGGTCCGAGAGGCAGGCGATATCGAATTTATCGATGGACGTCGGCGACCGCCGGGCGCCGCAGCAGCACGGCAGTAACGCGAGCAGTGTCGTGTTGTCAGCTGCCGTAGGAGTGTGATTTGTTTAGATGGTCGAGAAACTGAAAGAGAAATGTCATGCGATTCCAGTATTGGTAGAGTCGAGAACTGTATAGGTTTATGAGGCAAAGCCTGGTACAACAGTCGTCATAGATCTGCTGACGGCATGGCGCGTCCTGTCTCCGTGTCTGTCTGTCTGTCTGTCACAACCGTAAGCCCTGCAGAGAGAAATGCATGAGCGGATGCAGAAGCCGTTTGAGACGTGAACTAGTGAGGCCCAAGGAACCATGTAATAGGTGGGAGGTAAGGACCTGAAATCTCCCACTGACGGGCACTTTTGAGCATGCCCAGACTCTCCCGCGTTCGATATTTTCAACGTTATTCGCTAGGGGAGAGGAGCGATGCGACCTCCGGCAACCAATCTAGCAACGTGTTTAACGCTTGCAATGCTTTTTAACCTTGCTGTTCCTGCTTGTTTGGTGCACTGAAAAATGACTTGTTCTGAGCAAAATAAAATAGTTAAAAATTGCTACAGAAATGGTAGCGACAGCCTCATCGCCACCGCCTCACGTGTCGATCCATCCTATTCCCCAGGTGGGACCAGTGTGCATCCCATCTAATACATAGTGTGTTCTTTGGCGCTCGCGAGTCTACCCCTTAAGCGAGATCTCTATCGGTTGATCCGTTTCTGTAGGACTCACGGCCGTGACAACACACCGACAACGATTCAAGCCGTCGGCCGTTTGCAGTCGTAGATGGTGGATCGTAGACATAAATCAGGCCAGTAGGCAGGAAATAAAATGGGGGGTGTTTTTTGTAAAAAAGTGGACCTTTCCTCAACGCAGGGTGCATTATGTACAGTAACAGTATTTTTTATTGTACATTTTACTTTTTTGGGGGGTGCGTGTGCACCCAACGCACCCCCTGCCTACGGGCCTGTTAAAAAGCCAATACAGACCTATAACTTGAAGCCGCGACATATCTAGCAGCCATCATAAACAGGATCTGTCTCGCGAGGCTGTATAATACAGTCTGTCGACTGATGTGCTTGCTGGCATTCATCATTGCTTGACTCTCAGAAGCCGCGAAAAATCCGCCCACGGACGTGTCAGAAATCGCGTCATGGCTCGATAACGTCACATTCGTTTACATGTCTACCATCGAATGTGGGACATTTGCCCCCTGGACAGTGACGTAGCCAGAAACTCTCAATGGAAGGGGTTTAGCGTCAAGACGCCAGAGGCGTCGACGGGAGGTATGGGGGGGTCCCCATTTCTACTTAATTGGAGGATGTAATATATTTTGTTTTGTTTTGCAAATGACTTACTTTGGTGAAATTTGAGCGATTTAATTGACTTATTAGTCAGTGACGAGTGGTTAAATTCATGATGATTTTTTTCTTGAATGCGCGTTTATTTCAAAGCAACACCAGTCCAGTAACAACCAACCCCCTACCAACCCCTACTTGAATACGCCACTGCCCCTCGATATCTACCCTTCTCAGAAACTCACCATTGCGGACATCTGCCCCATACTAACCGGAACCTAAGCCTAAACTTTCTCTTCTTCACAGAACACTCTTCTTCAGTGTAGCCATGTCCACGATCAAAGGCCAGTGTTCTCTAACCCTAAACACAATTTCAAACCCCCTCCTTAACCGGGGGGGGTCAAATGTCCGCTCAGGTGACCACTACTAGGTCACCGAGATGGTCTACTGGGGCTGCATTCGACACAGTTGCGACTGTCGCATGTCTCGGTCGACCACTAGCATCTATCATGCTCTCATTCGCTCTCGCTCGCTGGCTTTTAGAGTTGCGCCTGCCTCCCATCGTTTAATTAGGCCTACTCCGCCCCGGTAGTTAGGCGGAGCATTGTGATGAACGTGTCTGTAGGCTATGCGTGTTTGCCTGTGTGTCTGTCCACGGGCATACCTCCGAAACTACTGGTCCAATCTTCACCAATTTTTTCTGCATATTACGTACGGCCGTGCATGGCTCGATCGTCCTCTGGCGGCGTTGCGATGGCCAGAAATAGGCGACGCGGAAAAGGCGCATACTCAGAGTGGTCCAGCAGGGGGCAACAAAGATTTACATCGCGGCGTACACTCGATTCGAGGCTGCCCCATCACTGGCGCAGCCAAGGGGGGCGGGGGCACGCCCCCCCCCCCGAAATTGGGTTCTCGAGAAAATTCCTGGCTGCGCCGTTGAGCTAAATACACAAAATTGTGCATGGTTTGGTAGCCAAATATCCTTAATAACTGCTATGAGCTTTCGGGAGGCTATGCCCCCCGAACCACCCACAAGCCCCTGGACCCCGCTGGGGGACTTTCGTTCCCCAGACCCTCTGTGCCCCACCTCCAAATCCTGGCTACGCCAATGTGCCCCATGTTTGGCCAGTTTGAGTATACGCAGCGCTGTCGAATCCGTGCTGCCCCATGTTGAGTCACTTTTAAGTATATGCTTTTTGTGTCGCTTATTCCTGGCCATTATGCACAAACATAACGTCATCCACAAGACCGGAAGTACACAACATCGCAACGCCACTACAGAAGAGGGCCAAGCCACGGCTATAGGTAACATGCACAAAATTAGTGAAGATCGGATATATAGTTCCGGAGATGAGCTCTCAGGAAGACAGACACGCACAGACACACATGCAAACACTCAGACACGGTCATCATAATACTTCGCTCCCCTATTGATTATTGATGTTTTATCGCCGAATTTCATCATTGTTGTCATATACGTTTACGTTTAATTTTCTAAACGTTTACACGATAGTTTTCCGCGTACACATTAAAACATGTACACGTGCGCATCAGTAGTCTCTCTTCCTATCTCGAGCCGATCAGTTACGCGCCTGTTAGCGGCGCCGACGATGGCTGTTCAATTTCTCGGCTAGTTTACGAAGCAGCTAGCCGACCGGTCGTCGAAGTTATGTCCGCCGTCGTCGTCTGGCAATTCACATTAGGCCCCATATGACTTGCTGATACTTATGACTTTGCGCGCTTGCTTATCTCGGACCAGGTGACAGGGCATATGTCTACTGGACATAACCACGGCCCTTTAGATAGTAGCAGCGTGACATAATCCTCCAGTGAACTCCATTTAGAGACCGAACGATCTGTTACCGACGTAGTGGACGAGACTGTTAGAGAAATTCCGATAAAATACGATCTAATCTTCGCTTCTGACGATCGATCTACTCCGTCTGCAGTGGAAAACGTTCATTCGCCGATGGTATCGAACGCGAAGCGAAATTGCCAAAAACGGATTTATAATTATTGACATCTTTCGCCATGAATTACAAAAAACACAGTCTGTATAGCTCCTGTCTGAAGTTCTGCAATAAAGGCTTACTGTAAGGGGCCGTTCACAAATACGCTGCGCTTTGCTGCGCTACGCTGCGCGACGCGTACCTGCGAGAGTAACTCAATGTACTCCAATAGTGGCGTTCTTTACACATACGCACAAACTCGGTCGGGTCCCATTCCTCCACCCTTTCTACACCCTTTCCGTTTTCCCTTTCTCTTTTTCCCTTCACCTCCCCAAAATCCAGCTAGGGCGTATAGGTAGCGTTGTAAGCGGTCCGGGGCTGAGCATAGCCGCTGAAGCATTGTGTGTAATTTAGTCTCGGAAATCCTGGCTGGTGACGTTTTTTACTCGGTTACTGACTTTTGACCTGAACAAAACATGGTCGGGTCCACTAATGTGTTGGACCCAAGAGACGTCAAAAGTGGTCGGGTCCGGACCCAAGGTACGGGTGGAAGTCGACGCTTCTGGCTGTGCTGCGCTACGTCAGTAAAGCACGAGAAGCGCTTTTACCGGCGCAGGGCATCAACGCGCAGCGCAGCGTCTCTGTGAACGGCCCTTAAGAACGACATTCATAGACTGAGCCACGCTAGCACTTCGGGAACGTACAATTGTTGCAGTAGGCCTATCTAATTTTGCTGAATCTGACTGAGTTTAAATTATATCACGATTAGCCTATTGAACGCACATTACCTCAGTTGAAAATTAGGCAGTCATGTTATTTGCATATTCTTATATATTGAAACCTAAGAAAACTATACGTGTACTTTGTTTTTGAGATTCTATAGAACGAGACTGTGAAGTTCTCGATTTAAAAATAGAGTCGATGTTTCATGTTCAGTGGGTCGATGATCTCCAGGCGAGTGATGCGAGAGAGAGACTGACGAAGTTCAAAGCGTCCTCTGAAGCACTGGCCCACTGGCTACACTAATGATAGCCTTAGCCCGCATCGCAGCGGTGTCATGTCCTCAGAAGCACTGGCGTGACTCGCCGGACCGCTGAACCGACTCTGTAGCCGTCTCAAGCTCTCTAAGTCTCTAAGTCACGCTATGTCACAGTTACTTTTCACATCAGGTGCACTGAAACTCGCTTCTGCAGGGATGAATCCGGATTTATGCTCACGGATCAGACTTAAAAGCGTGCGACCGACAAAAGCGGAAGCACCGCTATTGGAAGTTCGGAGGCATAAAAATCTCTGAAGTAGAGAGCAAAAGAGAGGAGCATTATGGTCAATAGAGTGTTATGCTGAAGCTTATACATAAAAGGATTTGGCAGTTGTGCAGGGTGGGCCAAAAAAGTGAGGCCACAAACTCATGGCCATACTTCTGTCAAATTTTATCCGATTTACTAAATTTTTCACTGGAAGAATCCTTGGTGAATTTGCAGTACACCGGTTATTAAAAATCTCACCACTCCTTGCATATGTTACGACACTACCTTGTGAAACATCACAGTCAAAAAACAAGCGATTAACGAGTGTAGCTACATATATAAGGTGTGGTGGGTTATTAATAACCAGATTAAGAAAGGGTTAATAGTGTCTGTCGGTGAAAAAAATTAAAATCGGATAATTTTGACAAAGCTACAAGCAAGAACGTGGTTGTCTCGTGCACTTTCTTCGTCTTTTAGCAGTGTGGTGGCCAGGCATGCAAAGTGCACAACATAAGCACCTACTTGTTTGTAACTTGCCTTTGCCAGCTATTCACCGATCTTAATTTTTTCACTGACAGACTCAGCAATAAACTTTTCTTAATTCGGTTATTAACAACCCAACTACACCTTAAATAGCCTATGTAGCTGCACTACCTGGTAATTTATCATTAATCGCTCGTTTTCTGTCATTATGTGTATAATACCAGCAGTTTCTTCTAGAGTATGGCTCCCTCCTTGCTTTTTATCTTATAATCTCTGCATTTTTGCACCATAGGCAGTATACTGCGGCAGTAACATGAGGTCGACATTAATCCGTCTCAATGGTGCGAAAACGATAATTCTTATTGCACGCTGATTTTGCAGCTTTTTTTACGTGGGTTGAACGTTCGGATAGATGAGATTGATCGCCAGTCTTTCTCATCCTTTATTTATTCCGCTGATCCGCCTTTGCGGATTTCTCCTTTGGAATGATAATGACAGTGATGACAATGCGTTTATTAATGACTTGTGGGTTGTGGCCAATACGGCCAAATAGACAGTTAGTGATTAGTTGATTGTGCTTTACCGAGAACGGAAACTTGGCGCGTGAATGTATCTTTGCGCGAAGCGATTTACGTCATCACCGATATATAAAAAGTTTCAGGCTGTGGAGATTAGTTCAGTTGCTATTCTGAGTGTAGTATATTCTCGGCGTTCGTTAATGAGGAATGAGCACATCGTGTCGCATTGTAGCAAAACATCGATCTACGCTGGGAGGTCGACTCTATACGACGGACGGCACCGCCTCTGGGCCCGAATTCCCAAACAGCATACGATGGAGCGTGATTTATGGACTCTCCGCTAGCACGACCACCCAGTTTGCTGTGACGTGGCGCGGCAGAGAATTGGCGAGGACTTGATGGTCGATGGATATATGCACCGACGAGCGTGATTAATGTTTCCCTAGTGAATCTGCCGATAATCGTTTTCATCTCATAACAAAAAAACTGCTAGTTCTTTCCTGTACTTATGCGAATACGTTAGTTTGACGCTGAACCGTGACAGGTGAACTGCCTCCAACTTAGCCCCAACATCGGACAAAAGGCAGTGATGGATAGAGCTGATTATAACGGCTTTACGAAGAACACCGACTGGACAAAGGCAGTGGTGATCGAAAATAGGATTTACTAGGTGGTGGATCTGTGGTGTACACCGTGTTCCAAACAAGAGAGAGACCAAAATCATGGCCATAACTCTGTGAAATTTTCGCTGCTTTTCAAAATTCCTCTACTATCTGATTCTCTAATAGTTTTGCAGTAAAGTGGTTATTGAAGATCTCATCACACCTTGTTCCTGTTGCCACAGTACCTTGTGAAGTATTTGGTTCCATAAATTGTCGTGTTTAAGAAATGAGTATAACGAACTGACACGCAAGACTCACGCAGTCATACAAGATTCAGCCACTTAACTTATTGCCGTTGAAAAAGTACTCATCTTGCGATGGCAGCACTACTTAATTCACTGACAAAAATATTTACTGTTTCCGTACCGCACAACCCACAAAGATCCTACGCAGCTGCCGCACAACGAACGTCACGGGAAAATGCATTTTGTTCATGTCCAACGTTCAGTTCGTCGCTGATGGCGCCAGTTAGCATCGGTCTAGGCCTACACCAGTTTGGTAAGGAGATGGAAGTCGTGGCCACCAACAAGATCCGCCTATGCAGTCGACAACTTGTTGCAACAAACAGCAATAGGCCTAAACGACTTAACCCTTTTGCCGATATTGGGTTGACATGAAAGAACAATGGTCGATTTGGGACTACAGGCAAAATGAATTGTAACCAAATGGCTTCTCTGACATTGAGCAAGAAACGCTGTATCCTATCTAATCTGCATTTTGTATTATGAGCACGACGATGTTGCTGCACAGTGAACTAAGAGTTGGCCGCTGCATTGTCGACGACTATATAAACAAATCTATGTTGAGCCTCCTTCGTCGGTTCTCAACATGAAGCGACCCGCATTTGCTGCTTAGTGCCGGTGCCTGCAGCACGGCGTCCACATTTGTCGATCGATATCTCCTGCCTGAAGGGCGCTCAGCAGCAAACCAGCCGGCCGACGTTGCTGCTGTTGATCGATGGGAGATGGACGCCCGACCGTTACATAGACCATGCTGCGCATAGTATGCGGCAGCGTCAGTAATCTCGCGGTCTCGCAGTCCGTAAAACTGTAATAAATTACTGCATGATTAGATAGATCAGCGACAAATGCTTCTATAGCAGTGTGGTCGCCATGGCGAAGCCATAAGCAGTAATGTACTGTGCAACCTCTTTTTAATTAACAATACCATCGGCAGTGACTAGATTCATATTAAGGCTTGGTCACGAGGCTTCGTGCAAGATAGATTAAGGATACAGCGTTTCTAGCTCAATGTCAGCGAAGCCATTTGGTTATAATCCATTTTGCTTGTAGTCCCAAGTCGACCATTGTTCTTTCATGTCAACCAAATATCGGCAAAATGGTTAAGTCGTTTAGGCCTATTGCTGTTTGTTGCAACAAGTTGTCGACTGCATAGGCGGATCGTGTTGGTGGCCATGACTTCATCGATGTGTAAATTGCCGCCAAGAGCTGCCAAATAACAAATCAGCGTGGCCGACTTTGGGCAGTCGCTGTATGAGCTCGCCATCACCGTTTAATCCGCTCTTCTAAGCCGGTCAGCCCTCAGGGAAATTCTTATTTTACCGCCTCGTAGAGATAACAAACGGTACATGCCTAATCCCTAACCAGCTGCAAGGCCTATAGCTATCGTAAACTATATACACAGGTCGCAATTCGATTTTTACCATATAGAGGCCAACTGAGTATAGCCTACAGTTGTAATAAAATAATAACAAAAAGTCAACAGATAAACAGATATCTTCACGTTATTGCCATGGGTCTATAAATAGTCTACACCGAGTCAAAATATGTCACGTCCCTACAGTCTTTTGGCAATATTTTTTGAGCGACTGAGAAAATTTCAAGAACATTTTAAACACTTAGGCCTATTGGGTGTTCATATCTAAGCGACATTGCAAAATTTCAGTTAATTATCTCCAACTGTCACAAAGTTATGCCATATTAAATGCGATCGCGTGTGGGCCATTTAATGATTTTTTACATTTCACTAGAAAAACACTACAAAAATGCAATATCTATACATCACAAGGCTTTTATCGTTACTTGTATGATCAGCAAACTATTTGTATAGTGTAGACCGATTTTAACATGCTAACTTGGCGCCATTAGCGACTAACATGCCAGTTCTCTTTAGGGACCAATTTATGGAACCAAATAAATTGCCACACTACCACAAGGTAGTGTTGCAACATATGCAAGGTGTTGTGGGATCCTTAATAACCACTTTAGTGAAAATTTACTAGAGAATCTTCTAATGGAAGAATTTTGAAAATCGGTTAAGATTTGTCAGAATTATAGTCACGAGTTTGATGTGCAGTTTTTGGCCGACAGTGTATATAATAATGTGTCGAAGTTATAGCGTATACCAAAGCTGTGTCATTTTGAGACAGTGTATAATGCATATATGAATTGGCTTTATTTTAGCGATTTCGACTGTGCAGTCTCATCGCTCGTTTGCGTAAATGAAACTAATAAACAAAGAGAACAAAGTATGATTTAGCCTAACTACACAATGTGTATAGGCCTATGCTAACTGTGTTTAGACTAATCATATCGTAAACTGTGTACTACGTAAGCTTACGTTCTGTCATGTTTAATAAACGGAAGTCAGTCAGTCAATCAGTCAGTTTGACAAAAGTATTTATTCATAGCAGATCTTTCTGGTTGGTTTTGTATTTACAGCAATAAGAAGTGGCCTATACTTCACGGGCACCGACTACGCACGGCTCTTCGAAACCTTTAGTTTTAATACAGTTGATTGATTGATTAACCTCAGAACATGAACTTCCATCTTTAACAGCTGTTCCGAAATTCTGCAGAGATGTAGGCCTAAAGCAGTTGTAGAACTTAACTAATTTCAGTTGCTGTAACAAAATAAAAAATGCTATTTATTAAATTAATAGGCCTACGGGTAAAATGTTAGAATTGACGAGTCCGTGAAGGCATGAAGGTGGGCAGCTTGCATGTAGTACGCGATGCAAGAGATTTCTGCAGCAAGTGTTCTTAAAATTAGAAGCGAGAGTGAAAGAGTAATGGAGATTAAAGTGGTGATAATAAAATGGCGGACTATCACGTCGACAAGAGGCGAATATGAAGACTGAAAGCGTGAGGGTGACGCGTGAGCGCACGAAGTAGGCCTATCCATAATAAAGATCGAACACGTGCTCCAAGGCGTTTTCCTAGGCATATTCGCTCATCCATCATGCTATTCCGCGCAAGGCAGCAATAAAATTAAATATAAATCAGACCCCGAAACCATTTGATCATCTCACGTTTATCGCCAACCTGTCAACGCAGATGACTGTTTACGGATCGAGCAAACCGAGAAAATCACGCGCGAATATAAACAAGTCAGTCAGTCAGAAAAAAACGATGCATTCGCTCAGTAAATTTGTTTCAACGTTGTTTAGTCATCAATAACGTAGTCATATTCAAAAAACCGCATGTAATAAACCACCGTTCACGTTTTAATCTCGAAAAAATATCCACTTTAGTCAATTAAGAGCCAGTTGCTATGAATTTTCGGTAGTCGGTTATTGTCACCGATCAAACAGACATAATTTGCGCAGTTATGTTTCAAACGAGCTTCGCCACAGTGTTTAGCAACAACAATGGATACTGTAGAAGATACGATTTCCATGGGAAAAAAATTATGCCAAATAAATACTTTTGCGTGAGTTCAGAGATTCGCGCAATTTTTAGTGTTTTAGCGCCACTAGGCCTATATAAAATAAATAGGCCTAGTTGGTGGCGTGGCACAGTGGTAGAACGTCGGTCTCTGGCCGGCGAACTTTCCCTGTCCTGCGATCGACCTGCAGCTGATGGGTGACCACTAATGTGGGTAAGCCATCCGCTATAGGTCAGTCAACTAGGCCAACTCAGCCTTTCATCCTTTCTGGGTCGATAAAATGAGTAGTAATCTGGAATCAGATGTGTGCTGCCGTTTACAGGTAGCGCCATCTGGTGAAAGCTACGAAGGTAAACGCAGGCCTGGCAGAAAGCAATGGCAGACTACTGCTAGGTATATGGCGTGATTCACTTCG
>Ga0126334_10000391_pt1 | contig 12862 bp, 9 predicted proteins | sample InaspJWI49metaG_FD_94491 | JGI IMG/M metagenome (GOLD analysis project Ga0126334, IMG submission 94491) | Marine gutless worms symbiont microbial communities from Oahu, Hawaii - Inanidrilus sp. 2 OAHU.JWI-49 metaG | ecosystem: Host-associated > Annelida > Digestive system > Unclassified | place...
ATATGAGTTTGTTGCAAATTTACCAGTGAGTCAGCCAGTGAAAGAATTTTGAAAATCGGTTAACATTTGGGGAAGTTATGGGCAAGAGTTTAGTGTCTTGTTTTTTTTGAGACACAGTGTACAGTTAAACGCCTTGTAGAATTTGGCTTTATTCACGTCAAAAGAACACTTAAATGTAAAGGAACTCTTCAGGTATACTCCTAGATACCTAGCAGACGTTGCCCAGTTAACTGGGCGACACACACACCGTAACACTTGCACTTGCACATGCATTTTTGTACCTAGGACCAAAGCGCAGACAAGCAGATTTTTTGCATTGACAGCCATGCACAGAAAATTTAGTTCTGATTCACCAAGACTAATCAGTGACTGAAGAGCCTGAATAGATGGTGCTAACAATATTATGTCATCAGCATACAGAAATATACCAGTGCAATTGCTCCCATTTTATATCCAATATTTTTGATTGAAGCCTGATTGTCTATTGCCTACTCGTCCGAGACGCTGATTACTCCGAAGGTTCGATGAAGCTGCCGATAATCATAGTCAGTGAATCTCGTTCGCCAATGATGATGATGGAAGTACAGCAAACCGGCATTTAACGACGCCAGTCACACGTCAGCGACGTCCAATAGTAGCCCTCTCTCTGTCTCCGGTTTCTCGCCCATTGCCTCGGTCCCTCGTCCGTCCGTCCGTCCGTCCGTCCATCTCAGTAATAGTTGGCCGTTTAGCCGCCTTGATCGCTCGTCTTCGTCTGACCCACGAGAATCGATCTGCTGACGGCACCACGTGGGCCCGTCCACGCGGAATGTACGACATTTGCCCCCATCCGGCTCTCTCCGATATCTACTGTCGCGGACATCTGCTTTCCCGGACCTAACCTTAACTCTAATGTAACTGTAAACTCTAATCATCACCTAACCTTAATAACCCTAACACTATTACACTAACACTATGCGACTCTAACAGTAACCGCAAACGTAACCCTAAATTCTACTATAACCACTACCCATCTCTAAATCCCCAGTCCTCACCCATAACACTAACAGTTCTCTGGCCATACATGCAAAGAACGTTTTTACGTTTTTCCATTCTTGTCACGTTTTTAACGTTTTTTATGTTTGAACTTTTTAGTGTAAAAACGTCAGTATGAATGTAACTCAAAATAGTAAAAAGCTAAAGGTAGCCCATACTCGATTACCGAGCGTAAGGTTCCGGAGCTAATCCCGGTTCTTTGCAGTCAGCCTGCAGGTAACGTGAGTCATATACCTGGCGGTAGGCTGCCATTACTTTCCGCCAGGCCCGCAGTTACCTCCGCAACCCTTAAGAGGGCTGCTACCAACTTTGCTGCTTGGTGAACAGAGGCACAATGGGTGTGAGCAGTTTGCCTAAGACTGTTACCCGACAGCGTCGCGACTGCGATTTGAACCCGGACCTTCTGCGCCTGAGTCCAGCACGGGAACCACTCAGCTACCGAGCCACCCGCTCAATTTAGTATTTTACGGATATTTTTATTCGTTTTTACGTTAACAGATAGCCTAGGCAATGCAACACGGTAAAATTATAATACAGAAGTATGCAATGCAGTATGCAGAAAGTTACGTTGTTTTACACCGACAGGTGATGAACGTTTTTATCAGTTTTTAAAACGTCTTTATTAGACGCTTTTTTATTTTTTTTCTCCAACCTTGTTTAATGACTCTGACCTTAATAACCTAAGCCTAACCCCGAACCTGTAACTTTTAACCTCCGCCACAATATTCATAACCCTAACCCTAACAGTCTCCCTGAAGCATTACCGTAACTGAGGGCGACAGATGTCCACGATGATAGTTTTCGGGATGGGGAACGTGTCCGGGAGCAAATATCCGATCACGATCCAAGCCTGGCCGGCTGGACGGCGCTTCGCCCCCCTCGCCGTCGACAGAGTCGTCGTCGGCGGCAGTCGGCAGTAAATCGGACTCGGACCGATAATGGGCGGACGATGGCTGATGCATGTCGGCGCATACCGAAGGCCGGCGACACGGCCGTCCGGCGGCCAGTTCGCGGTGATTACACCCGATTCCATTGGTCGCTATCCGTCGTCGTTAAGCGCGGCCCCCGGGCGGCGATCGGCGCGACACGCGACGAATTTTGATTTACGAAAACCAACGTCGCGGCGGCGGCGGCGGCGGATTGACTTAATGTCAAGTTGGCCAATGACGATGAGAAGACTCGTTCAGCAGCAGCAGCAGCAGCAGCAGTCTATTAATTCAGTCGGCGAGTGGGCGGGCGGACGGACGTCGTCACCGGACTTCTCACTTGAGACCCGCCGCTCCATGCGCTGTCACGAAATAACAAATTTGTTGTAATTCAGCTCACTTTCGGCAAGCTGTTGTAGCATAGCGGACGTGAGTTGGCGAATAACGTCTTCTTGACAGTCTCCAATCTGTGTGTGTACAGAATATGGATGCTATGTGAATTTAATATTTTACAGGCATATATGCTACCGGAAATATCCCAATTTGTACCTCACCAATAGACATATGTTTTTTATAACAGTGGATTTAATAGTCTAAATTTCAAGGCTAATACCATATTCAACAACCAGTGTTGCATAATACATAAATGCACATACATGGTGATACAAAAGTAAAGAAAAGGAAGCGAAAAGCAAAAGAGATTAAGCATATTTTGTTTATTTTTATTTGCCCCGATTATGTGTGACTGACCCCGTGCTTGCTACGATTAGAATTTTTGCAATGACTAAAATGAGATGAGCTGATTTTTGGACTGGTTCCGGTCAACATAGAGAATGACTTCCGAGATTTAACACCGCTTTTCCAGTTGTCCGGTCAGTTGTATTTGTTGTGTCAGTGGGTCAACGCAGACGGCACGTAAAAACGCCATCACCGCTTGTCGTAGAGGACGTCACACGGCGGCAATATATTCGCGCCGTTGTTAGCGTCGCACGATGACATTTACCGAGTCACGTCGACACAAACAAACAGCTCTCCGCGGACGACATTGCAGCCTAACGATTATCCACAACGTCATGGCGGTCGTCATTTGCCGGCCGGCCGGCGCGTGGACACGGCCGCCGTATATATGCGTATTATATATACAGCTTTCTTCACCAGAATGTACACTGGCAGAGAACATAAATATAAACAATAATAAACAGAATAAAGAAAGAAATATACTAATAAACACAGTCCAACTCAATATCTACCGGCGACACTACCCGTGTCAAATTCCAGACTCCAGAGAGGAAAACTGAGACAGTTTCGACACGTGAATAGAATGGACGCTAACGGTTTGGCAAATAAACCTGTTGCATTGAAACATCAAAGGAAAAAGGAATAGAGGTAAACAAACAATAAAAAAAGATCTAAAAGTGGGGGATATGGACATTAGGACTGCAGCAGAGATGACAGAGAGAAGTGGAAACGAATCGTGCGTCCTCATCGAAGACGAGAAACAAGAAGAAGAAAGAGACCGGCGAGCGACACTGTCCGGAGCAGCATCAGTATCAACATGAGCGCCGCCGCGCACGACGCGCGTAGATTTCGATCAAACGAGAAATTGCTTAGCGCTCATAATGAAGTGGCCGGGGCGGCGGCGGCAAAAGGTCGAGCGTCGGCCATTATGCGAATGAAGACGGACGATCGGTGAACTCATTACAGGGAGCGCGCGCGCGGGACGTCGAACGGTTGGTTAGACGCATGCACACACCCGACCCGACCCGACCCGCCGACGGCCCGCTGTCCCGTTGTCTCGTCTAATAGAGACGGACGATATAATGAGCCGACCGGCAATTTTCCGACAATCATGCGCGTCGCCACTTCCGCCGCTGACAGCGCCTAATTTCACGACGACGACCGCGACGCGACCGGACAGCGACTTCTGTCCACGATTTCTTGCTGTCCCGTGTGTGTTGGATTGTCGGAATTGGCAACGAGCTTTCGGTGGCCGAGCGGATTACGCGTCGGATTGTTCGCCAAGAAGACGCAGAATCAAATTCTGGCTTGGGACACATTACAATTAAATGACGGACAGTGAAGAAATTTGTATATATGTATTCATCGGATACGATTTACTCGTATGTTCGTTGTTGGGGAGCGGGGTATTGTGATGAGCGAGTCTGTCCGTATGTTTGTCTGACCGCTCGTATATATCACAAAACAAACTTTACTAAATTTTCTGTGCATGTTGCCTGTGGCCCTGGCTCAGTTCTCATCTGGCGGCGTTGCGATACTTCACGTATTTCCCGTTTTTTTCCATCTTTATGTACTGGCATATTCAGTGGGTGATTGTCATGCTATATTAGTCACAGGGACTAGTTGACGTTCGATAAGAAGGAATCAACGCCATCTTGCGGTGAAAATCAGCTGTCGTGAGTTTGTCATTTTCGTAGCTGCGGAGACGCAAGAAGCCGTAGATAAATGACAATTGTCGCTTATGAAAATGGAACCGCACGTCTGAGATATAAACAGTGTCGCTGGCGGCGGGTCGGTCGCTCGGCGGCACACGGCTGAGTCTCGCTGCGACTGCGGCTACTTGTGAATCCTATACTTCCTTCTCCGCCGCCGCCGCCGCCGCCGCCGGTGTCTCGGAAACCAGTTCGCGCCGTATCTCATCGGCGCGTGACGAACAAACATTATGATGCTTTCGCCGGCGCTGTCTCCATTAACTAAACGGCTCCCGTCGCCGGCGGACCGCGCGCGGCAGCCATTACGCGGCGGGCGTCGTACGTCGCCATACGTTATGCCATTTCGTTTACGATCGTCCGGTGTATTGACGACGCCGCCCGGCCGGGGCGACGTCTCTGCGGATTCGGTCGAAACTTTTTACTGCGGCGCAGGCGGTGGGGGCGGCGTGCGTATGGTGTTGCCGGGTGGGGGTGAGCGGCCGCCGACGAGCCGTCGGTGACGCGTTGTCGACAAATTGAGCGCGCTTTGGCGGCGGCGGCGGCGGCGCGCGGCGCTCTCTGGTTTAATGCCGTCGCCTCGACCTCGAGATTTATTCGTCGCTTCGTCGACGACGTGCGCACCGATTGGCGCGGCCGCGTCTCGCGACGCCGCGAAATATTTCAAAAGCTGCTGATGCAACATTAATGAAGCGCGTGCAAAGACCGTTTAGCGAAGCCATCGCTCTGTACCCTGCCGTCGCCGTCGGAAAACGTGCCTCGCTCCGGACGTATAACGTTAAGCTTTTATTACACACAGTTAGCCAGTCAAATCAAATCGTTTGTCTTGAAGATCAACTCAGTTTAAGGAAACAACTCATCGTTGTTATCTTTACTGTACACTGGCAATCAAATGCTACTTAACGTTACTGACTGTACACTTGCAAACTGCGACGTGATTAGCCGCTTCAGAATGATATAATTTTGATGTTATAAAAATGTGATCTTAGTTACTGAGAAAAAGAAATCGCCCTCTGATATGCACACTCTCTGCGTTTACCAAGTCTGTCCTGATGTCGGTCATCATGTCGACAAGCCTCTTGTGGATTATTGGAATATTCTGTACATATATACATGTTAACTACTATCGAACTCGTTGTGGGCGACAGTCTTTCAGCAGTCCAGCGCCCGGCGCATCGTGCGCGCAACAAATTTCAACTCCCGCAGTGCGAACTATCGACTTATCATTTACCATGAGCTATACTACTTCCAGCGGCTTCCAACAACATCGAATTGAACTCTGCTGATTACAAGATTTTGGAGTCATAACAGTGTCAATATACGTCGTCAGTCAACGAGTTTAAAGAAATCGAATAGCGGTTGGTCTGGAAAATGCTGTAATACAGCATTTGTGTATTTCTGTTTCGTCAGATGACGCAGAAAGCAATATGTAAACCAACTAATAATTCCCTATATATAGCTACAATTATTGAAAATCAGCAGCTTTTATAAATCAGTATGTAACGTCCAAATTTAGTCATTAATTGTAAATATTAAAAAAAATTAACCGTTAATGTAAAGTGTGTACTAGGCCTACTGTTCTGTAAGAAAAAGCTCTCCGTGAATATAGGCTACTCTCAAACTATGTAAAGCCGTCTATTTTACATGTAGGCTAGAATTTACTTGATCATTTTCTATCACCTGTAAATATTTTAACATTATTATACATAAGGTGACAGTGACCTAATTTTGTTCCATATCTAGCCAGTTGATTTTTGCCGCCGTCTTGTAGGTAAAAACTCTGAGAAATGTTTGTCACTGTGATAGCGCTGAAATACGCTTTGTTGGTAAGTCAGTGATCATATGGACATTTTCTTAAGTTAACTGATTCAATTTAGTTTTAATAACATGATAAATCTTCGCCAACGAAGATCTCAACGCATTATATCGTGTTATACTCACAAAATGGTGGTCTTATCGTGACCGTAGACTCGTTGACGTCACTTCATCCTATGTATTGTTAAATTATCTAGTCTAGAGTGATTTTATAGTCAAATATAGAAGTATTGTCGGTGTGTTTACATAAATAATCTCTCATCTCTTGTATAATCTTGAACATTGATCTATCTGTCTGTCAGTCTGTATTTCTTCATTTTATATTTTTATATGTCTACCTGAGTAGTGAATAAACGTATATATAAATAGCGGCTAAATTTGTTGCGTGAATCTGCAAAATAAAGATGATAAAACATTCAGCAAATCGATAAAACGACCGTTTTCACCGTTTGTGTATTTGCTGCTTTTTTTCCACGAAATACGCATTTTCGGCGAACGGCAGTGCATGACAGGGCGACGATCACATGGCAAATGGCTGTGTCTTCGCGGCACTGCGACGTCAGATGAACGCCCCGGTGAAAACAATTAATTACATGAGAAGGAAAAGCTCTCCAATTACTCGTCGGTCCCGGTCGGTCGACGCCGTCCGTCGTAACATCGAGTCACTTAGCGCACTGGCGGCGTAGTTGGGCTAGTTACGGGCTAGTTAGCGCTCTCTGGGCGCACATCGCCGCCGCTACAGTCGTGCTTTAATCCGGTCGAAGGTCGGCGACGATCGAAAGTCGCCGCGGAACCGAACGAGCGACGAAAGACAGCGACTAATGGAGGGACGAAGCAAAGGTCGTTAACGCAGAGCTTTTACTCGTTATATCGGTGCCGATACCAGCGCCGCTAAGCGCCGATTTGGCGCCGGCGACCGCTAAGTCATGTCGCCGAGAATTGAATGCGACTTGGACTCCGGGCCGCTCGAGACCAATTAGATGCGTGCGCCGGTCTGCGGAGGAGGCCAGCCGCTGCAACCCGATACGGCATCATCTGGCTTGTAAGAACGACTCGAGACCCGCGCCGCTGTGCCATCGCTCGCAATAGCTTTCAGCGAGACGCCAACTGCTTGATGCAAACCGATATGAATTTCGTAACAGACAGAAAGGACTCCTAAGTGCTGTAGATTTCGGACCAGCAGCACCATCGTACTCATTTTACGTAACAAAACTATAAAAAATATAAAGCAGAATACTAAGAATGTCAGAAGAGGTAACAACCTCTTCTGACATTCTTAGTATTCTGCTTTTTTCGGTAAATGGCCATACATCGATTTTGTTGATTTTACTTGCTCTATTTTGTTTACATATTATCTCTGTCCTGTACACACGAGATGTGTAATAGGCCTGCGTGTTCTGTTGTTTCCAGCCTGAAATTTGCAGATGTATGTGTACATTTTAGTACGTTCAATAGCAATTTTTAGGCGTCTACTTAAAACGTACTTGTTCGCGCGTTACTAGTGTATCCAGCACATTAGGGGTTCTTAACGATTATGCGCTATACAAATCTACGCACTCACTCACTCACTCAATGCTATTCAGCAACAAATAAACCAATCAAGATGGAAGTCTAATCTAAAGTGCATTCGCCATTAACGGGGAACATGATGGACTTTCGGTGTGTTACAAAATATGCACACCGTTTCGCTCAGCATTTTGACATTAATGTCTCCGCTGTATATAACGAAAAAAATTGTTATCTGTTTGTTTTTATACTGGCTCAGCTGCTTTCGGAAATAACTTTGACCCCAGGTCGAACTGTAATCGATGGTGCGTAATCTAGGAGGGGCTGGCGATTCTGCGTGCTCAATTTAACGCCAGCCTAACCGAGCGGCGGCGGCGTCGCGCCGTCCATCAAGTGTGGTAGCTGGTCAGTAGCTGTCGATGGCGTTAAACTCGTCGAGCGAGTGAGTGTTTCGACATCAAACAGCACGCGTGCCACGGCCGGGCGACGATCGTTTGCGCAAAGCCGCCACAACTGTCTCTCCAGCTCGGCGTCAATCGCCAACCGCCACTCACTGATCCGACGCCGACTGATCTGATCCACGGGAGAATGTAGAACATTGCCTTCCGCCCGACATCTGCCCCGCACCTGTCCCCATAACCGAACCCTAAACCCTAACCCCAACTCTGTCCTTAGTAACCCAATCCTAACCCCCAACATTGACACTAACCCTGACAAGTCTGCGTGGAGCCTTGTACCTCGGCTGTCAACATGATTCTTCTCGCTGCTGTGAGCTCTGGCGCCAGCGACAGGCGTCAATGCCGCCGGTACGCGGCGCCGACACTTATCGATCGATATCTGCCTGCGCGCCAGAGCTTTGCAACAAAACCACTGCACGTTGCTGCGCTTATATCGATCGACGGGACAGACAGACGGACTGGCGGACGGACCGACACCCGACCGTTACATAGACGCTTACTGGGTACTATGCAGGCAGCGTTAATAGTCCTAACTGTAACGCTAAAAACCAGGAGGGCAGATGTTCGCGATGGTGATTTCCGAAGGAGAGGGCAGATCTAGGGGGCAAATATCCGGTGACGGACTTATCGGCGGTTTTTCCGTCCTTCCGACCAGCGCTGCTGCAGCCTCCGTCGCCGGTCCCACAAGCGCGGCGGAGACTCTCTCGCCGGCCGGACGGTGCGCGCTGGAAGTTTGCGCATTCGTCTCGGATCGTGAGTCGGCAAATTAGAGAGCACGTTCGGGCGCCCTCGGGACCGGCGGAGAGAGCGAGAGCTGACGGACGAACGGCCACGAACGGGAATGAAATGAATGAATGAATCTGGCGATAATTGATCGCTCGGTCGTGAACAAAGCCCGGGCATCAGCGCAGCGGTGTGCGGACGATGCGCACCCCTTCATTGAAACTGAAACGATTCGTACCACAGCGGCAGGAGGCAAGCGTGCCAGGCGCAATGACGGCAGGCGAGTGTTGGACCAAATGACGCCAGCAACATATAAACTATACATAGAGTGAAGTGACGTCACATAATCTATGGTCACGATACGATCGCCATTTTGTGGGTATAATACGGCATAATGTGTGTAGTTAACAGGGCGAAGATTTAGAATGTTATTGAAATGAAATCGAATCAGACGGTTTAAGGAAATGTCCATATGATAATTAACTTACTAACAAAGCGTGTTTAATGATATCAAACTGACAAACACTTGTCAGAATGTTACCCACAAGATGGCAGCGAAAACCAGCTGGCATAGATATGGAACGAAATTACGTGATTGTCACCCTATGTATATTTTGTAAAATAGTTATCGACTAAAATTTCAACTACATTTTTGTAGCTAAATTTAGTTTTAATGTTTTTGTTTTGATGGTTTAGTTTGTTGTCCGTTACCGCCGCCGCCTTTCCTGCGGCTGAGATATGAATCGTCTGCTGAACCGATTAAAGGCGAGGTACAAAGCGTCAGACAATCTGCGCAGCGGCCGGATAAAGTGTCTGGCGACAACGGAGCCGAGCAGCTCCGCGGGACGGCGCACCTTCTGTGTGCTCGATGAAAGCTGTCGAAGCTCTCATCTTCCGCCCCCTCTGAAGTTCTGTCTCAACACTGACTGACGCTCGTCACCGATAATTATCATAGGCCTGCGTGAGTCGTCCTTGTGCATGGACGCGCACGCACAACATCCTCGTTGATTACAACTCCATAGGTGTCCTACATCTACGCAAAACTCATTTTCAGTCCGGCTTTTAGCTGTATTATTAGCTGGAAAATTAATTTATTAGTCGCGCATATCGGTCTTAGTCGGTATTCGAATTTGTATTCATAAATTGTCATGAAGTTCTTTCATTTTAATCACTATCTTAACCCAAGCCACCATCAGGAAGCCTTGCAAACACCATATAATGTTAATATGTTATTATGACGCTGTCGTTTTAGGTAACAACTAAAGTCATATTTATTTTTGCCATTTTGTACATATATTTTGACTTTAAAAAGAAGTTAAATCTTAAACAGGTTATGGGTTCATCTTTTAAACAAATTAATGGAAACAAACTTCGTCGACAGCAAAGATTTATTGTTCACACAAGATATTTAACAAATAAATAATGAAAACCCTTATTCGCCATAAAACAGTGGTAAACAATATGCAAATGCAAGAAAATAAATAAACAAATCAAACAGGCGCAATGCAGCCAACCACACGACAATAACTACTTACTGTAATTTGTTGACGCTGCCTACATAGTATGCGGAGCAGGGTCTATGAAACGGTCGAGCGTCCGTCCGTCAGTCCGTTCGACAGCAGCAATAGCCGCCGGCGGGTTTGCTGCTGAGCGCCTTGCGGACAAGAGACATCAATCGATAGGCGCGCATCCGCCGTGCTAGACACGGCGCCCGCAGCACGGCGCTCAGCAGCAAATGCGGGCAGCGTCACGTTGACGCTACACAGGGTTGTATATGTATAACGAAAACTAATTTAACCGTTTTCGAAAGTTGTCGGTTTTCTCGTTAAAGTTATTCTTTCTGTTCTGAATTATTTCACTGGGTAAAGGCTATATTCGTTTATCAGCTTACATTTGGGGGATTGAAAAATATCACATACACGTATCACGTATCAGTACACTCCAAGGACTCTACATCTCTATTAATTTCTTTGATTGGACGCCTTCTAAGCCAAAAGCAAGAGTGACAGACATTACAATAACTTTAAATACGTCAGTGGTTAACATAAAGTGCACGTGGTGCTTGCACTGATGTGCGACAAGCATCGAATGTTCAAAAACATGCAACACTTACGACATTTATCACATAAACAGCTCCATACATGTATATAGTTATAAGCACGAATATAACGACACTTTAGCGGCTTTAAAATGTATCGGTCGCGTTCAGCGAAAAGACAAGCGAGTGTGTGCTCTGAGCTTCAAAATGTCATGACTTCTCTAATCGTTTAATGAAACTTATTAATCTAGAGTCTTTCGTTTATTATTGTCACCACATGAATACAACTGCAATACAGAAAAAGCCACAAAGTCGACAAAATTAGCAGACACGCAATACATTAACTTATTTGTAAAATGCATATAAATGTAACCATGCTATGTAGGCCTAATGTTTTTATAGTTTAATGATCTACAGTCTATAGGCAACTCAGCTGTTGCTGAGGGACCGAGCGATGCCTGGTGTGTTCTAAGGGTAGCTAATTTATCGTCATTGACTATTACATGTCGTGATCACTGATCTATCTGTGTACTGAATTTGAAGAGCCTGGTCTTCACCCGTCCTATTGATAGAAAGGGTCCTGGCGTTTACGCTACAACGTTATGTGATCCAGATGATGCCTTTTGGGTTTATTCATAATCCCTCTCAGCACTAGGATCCAGTGGCAGCACTTGCCTCATTCAGTTTGTGTACCAGTCAATCAATCAGCAGATTTTTAAACTGGCCTAAGTGGTGGAACCACTGCAAGGACCACTAGCTGGATGATGTCGGTAGATGATATCTGGATATGACTGCTTGAATAAGAAACGTTTTAGCAGTCGACAGAAGGTGCTCGGCGAGCTTGCCGCTTATACCATATCCGATATACGTGTGCCTAGCGATAGGCTTACCCTTTCAGACAATAGAATTCTGAAGTTTAGAAGGGGTTACGTGTAGTGGTCCTCGCCATGTCTCTTAATTGTATTAATTATCATAAATTTGCTAGGACTGCCGCAATCAGTTTATGCAGGAAATCTGAAATCTCGAAGATAGGAAAGTGGTGCAAATTCTGCAAAAAATGGCGGTTAGCAGTTAGTCATTGAAGGTCAGTGGATTCAAGTAATACCGAAAACTAGAGCACGTGACTGCCTGTTAGTACGCACGCGTTCGTGCGTAGTGTGAACGTCCCTTCGGTGAAACAAAAGTTGACGAGTCCTTGTGCTTCCGTTCAGCATTCATTACTCAGTCATATGATGCAATAACAGCATGTGACGGACGGACGGACAGACAGACGGAGGACAAACATCGCACATGCACATACTGCGATATGTATATGCATTGTGCATGCGTTGTGCGGTATAACATGTGCGTTTCACTGTGGGTGCGACTTACTGAGTTGCACAACTTTCGGTTTGAATATCGGCAAAATATTTATTACGAGTTTTACGACATTTTATGATGACGATCGCCAAAAGCTTCAGGCATCTAGCTCCTTTCTCGACAGCTACGTATAAAAATACTTCCGTCCTTTCCACTCTTACTTTTGAACCACCTGACAAAATGATCTTGATTTTTGCACCTGTACTGGCCTTGACCATAGCTCGCCGGGGTTTGAAAATCAAGGTCTCAAGTCAAGGTCAAGGGTTAGCGTTAGAGTTAAGATTTGGATTTGCAAGGATAGTAACGCGATCGGTCTGACCTCGGTCCTCGATCAAGGGCATTCTGTTTCCTAATATTCCTTATCGATCGCTGGTGCAACCGTGGCGAACTATAAATTCGCGTACAGCGAACATTAGTGTTAGTTTTTTTCAGAAAGGAGTTAGCTAGACGACATTTGGCAGGGGGCAGGTACGCAGACTGGTGGGCAGGTGCGTGAATCCTGGCGGCGGGGGCGGTGGAGGCGGAGGCGGGTAGAAGAGCGGATGGTACGGGGCG
>Ga0126334_10000398_pt1 | contig 12802 bp, 10 predicted proteins | sample InaspJWI49metaG_FD_94491 | JGI IMG/M metagenome (GOLD analysis project Ga0126334, IMG submission 94491) | Marine gutless worms symbiont microbial communities from Oahu, Hawaii - Inanidrilus sp. 2 OAHU.JWI-49 metaG | ecosystem: Host-associated > Annelida > Digestive system > Unclassified...
AAAAAGTAAAAACGGATTATGCTCAGAAGTGTCGGTAAACAGTCCGGGAAATCCGTGGAGTCAGTCCTGAAGAAGAAAAGGAGGCTATGGTTTACCAAAGGTCCGGTGCCGGAAACCAGCACAACTGCGATCAATACTTCTAACACGATAAGAACACAGACCGGTGCCGCCGAACGCTAATCCAGCGGTCTAGATACTAATTCGTGTTATTATGTGATTACTATAGCATTCAACTAAAGAAGCCTATACGATATATAAACCCGGCGGTAAAATATCATAGTTTTGAAAAATGGGCAAAGCCTGTCGCTCCACGCTATCGTTGCTTATTGGCACTGTCCGCATGGTACGGTGTCCGTCTGTCTGTCCCATGCAGCATGGGCCCAAAACAGCAAACCCGCTGCTGCAGGTTAGCTGCTGTGGGCCTGATGGGCAGTATATATCGATCGATTACTGCAGCAGCGGCGGGCGAATGCGGGCAGTGCCACGTTGTTAGCGTACGTAGGTAGGTAGCTGAACACAGATTTGTTTCTCACGCAGAGATCGCTCATAGCGTAAGTAAGAACTTCAAAGTACGCGTAACAGAATTGATGCTGCAATGTAGAGTCGAGGTGAGCGGGAATCCATTAGTATACCTCATATAACTGCTATCAGCTAATTCCCATTACACGTCCGCTCATAGCACCAGACAAAATGGCAGTAGATAAAGAGCAGAATTACGAACTTCTGGCTTTATTATCGACAATTTTTATCAATATGTTGATCTTGTATATGCAAGACGACGAAGACGATTTTTCTGAACACGAGTGTATAACGCAGATGTCCGGGAGGGGGAAATGTCCGGGGGGGGCAAATGTCTGGTCACGCCGGCGTCGGCCGCGTGGTAAGTCGTCGTCGAAGTTTCGACGTTCGTGAGTATCGTTACGCCAGCTGTTGCCACATTCGTTGACTGCAGCCGACGGGTCGGAGGCAGCACACTCAATGACATATTGAGGTTGCTCGTCGTTGTCAATGCAGACGCGACTGCTCGTACGCCAACGACAGCAACTACGCGCGTGCCGCGTGCCGAGGTATGCGATACCGACGCCCGGCACGATATAAGTAAGTAAGTAAGAGTGTTTGTACAGCGCGCAATAATCACAATGCGACGAGACATTTCATAATACCTCGCCGTTGGTCCGTTGATCACTCTGTGACGCCGCCCTCTGTCGTATAAGGTTCCCGATTCCAGGTGACCCTGATCTACAGTCTCCCGACCTCGTAATGACACTGCTGCAGTTACGTTCACCCATATTCAGGATGGAAGATTTGTTTTAGCCGCGTCGCTTAGCGACGACTGCTGTACCGGGGTATAGATGAGCAGCTTTATTCATCGGCAAAGGATAGATTAAATAAAAACAGATATACAATGCGACAAAAACTCACACCAAAGCTACACGATCAAGCTGTCGTGTCATGCATAGCTTACGTGGTAAACTGTTGAACTCAATAATCTAATCACCACATGATGCCGGAGTTGAACCGACAGCGACATGCAGTTATGTAGCTGTGCTGTTTCGTCACTACTTACTTAATACCGTCACGACATTCTTCTTGATATTCTCGTTGGGGACTAAAGTTCCCACGTTCTTATAACGGATCCACATAGGCATAAGGTCACTAACGAACACTAATATGAAGTCACACATTGCCAGTCGAGCGCAACCATCAGCGTGATGATCCGATGACCAGAAGTGCGCGACATCGCCTTCAGCATCTTCTGAGGGGTGGCTCGGTAGCCGAGTGGTTAGCGTGCTGGACTCAGGCGCAGTAGGGTCTGGGTTCAAATCGCAGCCGCGACGCTGTCGTGTAACAGTCTTAAGCAAACTGTTCACACCTATCGTGCCTCTGTTCACCAAGCAGCGAAATTGGTAGCAGCCCTCTTAAGGGTTGCTAGGGTAACTGCAGACCTGGCGGAAAGTAATGGCAGCCTACCGCCGGGTTTATGACTCACGTCACCCGCAGGCTGACTGCCAAGAACCGGTATCAGCTTCGGAACCGTATACTCGGTAATGGAGTATGGGCTACCTATTACTTTTATCTGCTGACTTCGGCACTCTGCGACGAGGCTGTCAGTCGCTTTCGGGTCTTGTTGCGGGAACAGCGTTGTTTGGAGGCAGCAGGGTGGCGTGGTAGGGCGTCGGACTTGCGATCTGGAGGTCATAGGTTCGATTTCTGGTGGGATTGAGGCTGCGTGGCGTAACAACTCTGGGCAAGTTGTTTACACCCATGTGCCTCAACGCCGGCAGCCTTCGCCATGGCGTCATTTGCTGCTGCTGCTGCCGCTGAAGTCCGTCGAGTTCGACAATGACGTTGCACTGCTACTAAGTGTTGGCGTCATTTATTCTTAACTGGGTAATGGGTATCTTTTTATGCCGCATCGCATGCAAAGCGTGAGAATGCGGCCTACTGTTAACCGATGTAGCGTGGTCCGTGTCTCGTTGTGACCACGCAGAATATTGGTGGCGGCTGCGATGCGGTCTACGGCTGCCATTACTGTAACGACTCGCGGTGTTTCTAGGCGGCTGCTGAGCGGGGAGCGGACGTGACTTGACGCTCCGATGCGGCGCTAGTTCTATGTCGTCGGCGGCGGGCGGGAACGGGACGATGGCTGGCGGGCTGGGCGACGACCGCGCCGGGGCGTTCGAGCTGTCGTCCCCGCCGATGATCGGCCTCCTGCCGGCGACGACCGTCGTCTACATGCTGCTGGCGTTCGGCGCCCTGCTGCCGGTCGTGCTGCTGTCCGTCGTGGCCGTGACGCTGTGCGTCCGTCGGCGCAGCCACGGCGGCCGCGGCGGCGGCTCGTCGGCGTCGCCGTCGGACGCGACGCCGGTCGACGACGCCGCCACCGGACACGGCAACGCCGCCGCCCAGTTCGACTTCGACCTCGACGTCGACGACGTGTTCTGGGCGGAGACGTGGAAACCGCCGACGCCGCGGCGTGAGCGGACGCCGGAGCCCGCGCGCCGGAAGGCGCAGATCCACAGTGCCGACAACCCGAACGTCTACTTCCGCAACCGGGTCATCGCGCGGACGCAGTCGGACGCCGCCGCCGCGAGTCCCGTCTCCCCGTCCTTCTCCGCCTCATCACCCTCCACCTCCTGCTGCTCTTCCTCCGACGACGTGGTGGATCGATCGGAAACGCTGTCCGCGACGTCGAGCAGCTGCTGTCGCACCTGCCGGGACCCGCGGACTCCGCCGCCGAGCTGCGACGTCATGCCCGCGCGCTGCAGTGACGTCACGATGACGTCGTCGGGCGGCGCGGTGTCCCGGATGTCGCGCGACGTGGTCACCGCGCAGGCGTCGGGTCCGGCGGTGGACGCGCGTGTTGCTACGTTGGACCGGGTCCAGTCGACGACCAAGTCGGCACTCCAGCAGGAGGAGGAGCAAGTGCTACGGTTAGAAACCGAGTTACAAGTATCAGTTGTCCCAGATCGACCCGCGCGACGCGCTGCCTCAGGCGCATAGTGAGTGAGTGAGTGAGTGAGTGCGTGCGTGGATTTGTATAGCGCATAATCGTTAAGAACCCCTGACGCGCGGGATGCACTAATAATCCGCGAACAAGAACGCGTTTAGTGCTGTAAACAGAGCTCGATGCTCAGTGTTAAAATGCCCACACTCCATTACTTCGATTTGTTGTGGGTTTGTTGTACAGCAAGCTGTAATATGTTGCAATGGGCGGTAGGTTTGCAACAGCGGCGATTTAGGCTGTACGTGCGGAAGAAGTCACAGTATCATTTGCTCGGTTAGGCCTATGGTGCCGGTCCAGGATATGTGTGTGTCTGTCTAAACTGACGACTCCTGAGTGACGGAAGGGAGGGAGAGCGCGTAAGCGCGATGTGGTACAGCAGTCGGTCTAGTAATACGCGGTCGACTGGTTCGTGTCGCCGACCTACCGGGTCGTTCCCTGCGTTGTGCTCGGACCAATCGTCTGCTGGTGCCGTTTGACGCCGTCCGTCAAACTGTGTTGGCCTACCCGCCGTCGGCTGCCGGGCTTTCGCAGTCGCCGGCCACCATATGGAACACTCACCGGGGACAACGTGATCTCTGCTCCGTCTCTGTCGGCCTTCCGTCAGCGTCTGAAAACATGTTTGTTCTCGGCTTCCTTTCCTGGCGTCAATTGTCATTGATAACCCGTAACTGACGTCGCCACCCTTAGCGTATCTTGAAGTGATTTTATCATTTGGGCCACTGAAAAAAAAATCATCATTGATTGATTGATTGATGTGTGTGTGTGTGTGTGCGTGCGTGCGTGCGTGCGTGCGTGCGTGTGTGTGTGTGTGTTTTTGTTTTCTGTTTAGGCTACTGGACGAAGTGAACTGTACTCTGGAAACAGACCTCCTTCGCAGTGAAGGGAACAGCACACCAGACAGTGTACTACAAGCGCCGAACGTTCCTCCTCTAGTCACTCATCTTTAGCTCGAACTGCATTGCGGCCGGTCTTGAACTGTGTTGAGATCGTATGCGAATTTTAGCGAGAGGGCGTTTTTCAGACATAGGAGGATTATGCAACATCCCTACAGAAAATTGAACTACATGTACAGTGTCGGGATAGGATAGGATCATATAGGCGCTCAGCCTGCGCCCGTACATCCTCTTTACGTCTACTTTATATCATATATACTGTGTGGCAAAAAGTATCCCTCTAAAGTTTTCTGGCAATATTTCCCCATCAACTGAAAATTTTAAAGTAAAATTTACACGCCTATTGCATGTTCATATCTGTGTAAAAATTTTATTGAGTTATCTTATCTTTAACTCTGACAAAGTTGTAAGCATGGTCACTTACTGAACTTTTGCATTTTACTAAAAAAACGTGAAAAATTGCGATATCCCTGCAACAGTATGATCTATCTCCACAAAATTTGGCACGATGATGCAGAACATCTGTCAAGTGTGCCGCCCATTAAGAATTAATTTTAAAAGTCCCAATGTGGCAGACGGCTGTACGCCTGAGAGAGCGATTCTGCATCATCACGAGGTATTTTTCAATTTGTCGATTCTCAAGATGGCGTCTGCCCGCCATCTTGGAATTTTGAAATTGAAATTTTAAACAGCTTTGCACTTTAGAGACATGTTCTGCGTAATCGTGTTAAATTTTGTAAAGATCAGTCGTACTGTGTCAGAGATATCACAGTTTTTCGCGTTTTCCTGGCAAAATGTACAAATTCACTAATCGCGTATATGACATAGCCTAACTTTATCACAGTTAGAGATAATTGAATAAAATTTTGTAATTTGGCGTAGATATGAACATTCAATAGGCGTGTAAAATTTTATTTAGAAATTATCAGTTGTTGCTTGTTGGGAAAATATTGCCTAAAATCTTCCAACAGGATACTTCTTGCCGCACCCTGTACATAGCTCCTAAAAGTGGGATTAGCGTCCGGATTATCATATTTTTGAGTCTTCAGTCTCATAGTTCAACTTGAAGTTGAGCTGGACTTTACACTAGCTCAACATGCAGCCGACAGCATGGACTGTTGCGAACAATTTAGCATAGCCTACCGTTCGTATGTTTGTTACTGCTGTAAACGCACTTTGCCTAGGCCTAAACGTGCTGTGATGATTAAAGTTTGCAGTGTCCTAAACGTGCAATTTCTACTATTTATTGTGACTTTTGATGTGTCGATGGGGTGAGCAGTGAAACAGTCGACTACGAAAGTAAAATCGGTACAGTATATACGTTGTTGCAAAAAAGGTACCACTTCAAAACAGCAAACATAAAGAATATGCAAATTTAATGCACATGCGATAGCTGTCACATTTAGGCCTACAGCAAGCAGTTTTTGGTCTGTCGTAAATGTAAAACTTAGCTTCTGTGCTTAGAATTTGCGAAATTGAAAAATCAGTCGATGGTGTTGAAAGTCCTGATGTTTCTGAAAATGTTACCCGTTAACGAAACTAGGAGAGAGGTACAGCAAACATCATTTGAGCGAGAAGACGATTTTTACATTGTATGTTTTTGTGGTTTGCGAAGTAATGCAGAAGCACTAGTCCGTCTGCAGATGCGAGGCGGTCAACACCTGCTGAAGTCACAGCTACATGAAATGAAGCTTTGCTACAGCCGACGACTGCGCGACGGGCTTCTGTGCTTGCTAGTCGAAATCTTGTCAAGTGTCGCGCTACTGTAGGGACAAGTTATGCAACAAATTACACAACAAATTCCACAACAAATACATATAAAGCGTTAGTCACAACGTTTAGTAAACAATGTGCGTCCAATCACGACGCGTCGACCGTCGTAGGTGTAACATGTCCGTATAGTTTGTGACAAAGTTTCAGAAGAAAGTGCCCTTATTTTTGGAGACCCGAATTTTCTTAGAACACCGTGTAGGATAGGTCGAAGGTCATGCCAAAACCAGCTCGATTTGTCCGGCAGTTTCGACAAAAACACCGACTTTTTAGCGACGACGGACAGATACAGAGAGACTAGCTAGAACCGCGCTAGCATAGCGTCGCACGGGTAGGAACGTCAGGGATATATTTTGATGCAGGCAGGCAAAAACCGTTAGCCACGAGTTAAAATAACGATAAGGTTGCAGGCCTCGTGCGTATGCTGATGTCAACGAGAAAGTTTGGTTTCTTATCTGCATCTATAACAGTGCTGATCGCGTACGTGATCCGATTCTGTAATTTAAGCCTAGAAATACGTAGGCTAGCTCATTGTACCGTGTTCTGTATCGCATCCTGCATACAGCCAGCCAAGCGAATTTCTTTCAGGAAGTCACGAGCAGAATTTGTTTGTTTTGAACTCATGCCGACGACAGGCATTAATACGCACCGAGTCTCAACAAGCTACTTGGCTTTAGGTCACACTCTGTAGAAAATGTGACAAAAAAATTAAAAACCAATTCTGACGAATTTCCGAGCACGTTGTTAGGCTGCATCGCATGCATAGCATAAATGCGGCCCATTGCTACAAAGTTACCAAACGAGTGGCGTGCATGGTCTGACTGTCTGTCGCAACCGTCGGCCGTGAGCACTACAAAACGGCTGAACCGATCGAAATACCGTTTGTGGGTATATAGCTCGTGTTGCCCAAGTAGGCCTAACCATGTAGCCTATTTTAGATGGAAGTTCAAGTCCACGTCGCCATGAAAACAAGCAGTTTTTGGAGGGTGAGGCATGTGCCAAACCATTGTTTATTTAAAAAGAATAGATTCCGTGGTGCGTGAGGACCAAGCTTGCTAAATGCAAAGGTCTGTGCGGCGACGATGCGGATAGTAGCTACTAGGCGGGCCTACTGTAGCAATTTAACGTTTCCTCTACGGAGATAAACTGTCAAGCGTTCGCTAGTATTCGTCCATCCTTGCCAATGTACACGTCGAAGTTAAAATGCTTAGCTTCACCTATTTCAGGGACAGATTGGGGCCCAACAATGTAAATGGGTCGCATGACAATGATTACGCCCATTTGGGGTCATTTGTCTGTGTGCAAAATTTAATGACTATACAGCTTCAGCAATTACAAGATGTGAAAGAAGACCCAAAATGTAGAAAGTGGGTGGCTGGGGGATCGGGGCTATTTAAGGGCATCGACAATGTTACTATATTCGGGCTTCAGCAAACAATTAGCAGCTACAGTAACAGTGGCAACTGGCGATCGAGCATATATCGCTTCTGAGTGACGCCCGTGCTGAGGGCATGCTGGGCCCACGCCTGAAGACAGGACGAATCCATTGTGCAATGAGTGTTAAGCATGTCATGTCCTTCTCGAAAGTGTCCCTTCCATGGAGATGTGGAGTTGTGGTCTGTCGGACCTTTCAATCCGCCACGATGGGCGCCCGTACAATTCTGACACCTCAATCAGCTCACTTCCGATTCAACAGTTTTTGTGCAATGCATCCATGTGACCAACAAGAAGACCACGTTACTCAACTCAACTCAACTCAACGAGCATGTACGGACGCAGGTGTTAACACCTCAATGTCCGCATCTATTTAACGCAACTACATACGAAACTACTCGTCTTCTGTTACTGTGATATTTGTAGCAATAATTCACGTCGAGCACCGGCTTTGCTACACTGCGAACTGCGAAGTGCTTGCGATGTTGAGTGGCTCAATGGGGACATCGCGGTTATTAGTTAAACCGTGCTGTGACTATATATTCTTTGTCATGGGGTAAAAAGTGTAAATATTGTTGAAATTATCGTCCGCAATTCTACCCGAAGATGGCGTTCGCCGCTGTTCGATTGATCAGAAGTGTCGGCGGCTTGCGGCCCATAGTATATTCACATCAGAAGTTATTGCGACCTGTCAACAGTTTGTCGTGTGGCCGAAGATGGCTGGAGCAGTTGGCTTCACGGCCGTGCGCCTCCGTCAATATTCCAGAGACGAAGGTGACTCAGCTCGCGAACGGAATGCGCGTGGCGTCGGAAGACTCGGGAATTCCGACCACAACTGTCGGCCTGTGGATCGACGCAGGCAGCCGCTTTGAGAATGATAAAAACAACGGCGTTGCTCATTTCCTCGAACACATGGCTTTCAAAGGCACGAAGAAGCGGTCGCAGACGCAGTTGGAGCTGGAAGTTGAAAACATGGGCGCACACCTTAATGCGTACACCTCGCGAGAGCAGACCGTTTACTATGCCAAGTGTCTGTCTAAAGATATTCATCGGTAATAGCCATGTTTTTACACTGGTAACACACTACACCTGGCTCTGTTATCAATCAGAAAACTTAAATTTATGCCACAGACAAGTGAATTTAGCCTATGGTCTACAAAGTCCAGTGTATAGGTTTACTGTACCAGTTTGTCTTAATGGTAAGCCACACATTCTTTTCTTTGTTGAATTTATTGACCTGCCTTACCAGATTGTTACTGACCATTCGTTACCATTGTTGTCAATATTAATGGTTTTATACAGTAAGTGTGTAACTGTAGGGCCATTGAGATATTGTCTGACATCATCCAGAACAGCATTCTGAGGGAGCAAGAGATTGAACGTGAGCGTGGTGTTATTCTCCGTGAAATGCAAGAAGTTGAAACCAATCTGCAGGAAGTCATTTTTGACCATCTTCATGCCACTGCATTTCAGGTACTCATCAGTGGCATTGAGATGACATAAATTATCAGCAAGGCAGTGAACCTGAGGTGTTATTGTTCACTAGGTGTAGGGTTTTTATTGATTGATTATGAAACATATTGATATTATTGTCCACTTTATAAGCTGCTGGTTGCTAAAATCTGAAATTTTTGTCCTAACATCTAAAGCAATAATTTATTAGTAAGATGTGGAAGTTTTTCTACTGCTGTGGTATCCTACGTGGAGAGTCGAGACACTCTATGTGTTTGTGATGTCTGATCACGACCCTGTGTCTGCTGTGATCAGAGTGCTAGATATGTATGCATAGTGTGACTGATGTGTCCAGAGTACTGCACTCGGGCGGACAATCCTGGGTCCCATAGAAAACATTCAGTCAATCAACCGCAGTGACTTACTGCAGTACATAACAACTCATTACAAAGGACCACGGATGGTGCTGGCTGCAGCAGGTGGAGTTGATCATGTTCAACTTACTCAGCTTGCTGACCAGTACTTCGGTGATCTAAGTTCTTCACACGAAGGCGAAATTCCACCACCATGCAAGTATGTAGTCAGAGATTCTGTGAATTAGCATTTCTCTTGGGGTTGCCTGAAGCATTAAGCTAGTATATATCTGTGTGACACTCCTGAGCTTTTTACCGCACGATGCTATGCTAGCACGGTATTATGCTATGGCCCTGTGTCTGTGTCTGTCTGCCTGACATAAGTCAGAGTTCTACAAAAACGACTTAACATAGGATCACGCAAACATGGTAGGACTACCATGCCACATGTTAGTCCTAGAAGTCTAGTTTTCTGGTGCCATAGATCTCTGTGAAATTCGACCGAGGTCACCCCCAGCAGGGGTGCCAAATGCAGTTGGGGTCGGTTAAAATCGGCAAATTTCGATAAATAGCTTGCTTTATTTTGAAAACAGTACAAGATTAAACGGATAGTTTCTATTAAAGTTAGAAAAATAGTGTGTTCTCTATTAAATGGTGACATTGCCAGTGACCTTGAGTGACACCTAATCACCCCAAACCACACAATTTTTTGCATTTTGCACTGCCTTTCATTACTTCATAACGGGTGTAGATAGAGACTTCTAATTTGGTACATATGTTTATCATAGCAAGTCCCAGCCTACCGATGATAGATCGTCCATGAAATGGGCATGGTCTGGGTCATGTGATGCAGTGTAGAATTTATCACCCCCTGAAATAGCTCTGAAATGGCTAAAGATAGAGACTTCATATTTTGTATACAGGTCTACCATGTCAAGTATTCATCTTCCGAGTAACTTGCGTAACTGTTCCCCATGTGGGCATGGCCAGATCATGTGACTAATTTTTGCATTTTGGACTTAGAAAATTTTGCCACAGCAAATCGTTGATGTATTGGTGCAATCAGCAAACTAGTCGACAGTCAGTTTGTGGATTACACTTATGACGGTCCAGTGTGTCATGGCTGAATAAGCAAGTTTATTATGCATTGGTCGACTGTGACCCTGTAACTCCATTACTTCAATTTGTTCTTGATTTGTCATACAAGAGATGGCATTTGTATTAGAATTAACTACCAGTGTTATGTAGTGTTCACAGTTTCAAAAAATAGCAATCCATATATTTTTGATTTGTAACTTAAAAAGTATTTCTAGATTTTGTTACCTTCACTACACCTTGCCAGAGGGAGTGTGAGTCCTTAATTGCTGGTTTGTTTGTGACTACAACAACTCGAAAATGTGGTTAGATGTTCATGCAGTTTGGGAAGTAATACACTTGGATGAGGTAAGAGTAGATTAAATTATGAAAGTGATGCAGCACATAATCTGCATATTGTAAGTTTACACCGGTCGGTTGTAAGTGCTGCCATTCTGTGAGTGCATAGAACAGCAAATTGGGGTCATGATGCACATCTGATGCATTGTACTAAATGTTTCTGTTAATTTTTGACATGGAATGGATGAGTTTTGAACTGTCTGTGGCATTTCTGTGCAGGCTTGTGCCTATGTGCTGTGTGAAGGTTTACTGGGAGTGAAGTGAGGATCAGGGATGATGAAATGCCATACGCGCACGTTGCGGTGGCTGTCGAAGGTGCTGGTTGGCCGAACCCAGACAACATCCCGCTGATGATAACAAACACACTGATTGGCACATGGGATCGGTCGGTGGGCAGTGCATCGGGCATGGCTGGTCAGCTGGCCCTGGAGTGTTCCCGTAATGCTCTCTGTAATAGCTTCCAGGTTTGACTCATTATTGTGTAGTTCCTAAATCAAAGCTGTTCGTGTATCTGCTGTCATTTAGTGAAGTTGGCTTTCCTGTATTGTTAACAACACATGAGTTCGTAATCTTGTGTTCAGTGCAATGACAGATATTACTGATCAGCCCATTGTGTAGATCATTTTAGTTAGCATTTAATTTGATAAATGTTTAAATGATAGTTATTGTTTGAACAGTTAAACATTTAAACTTGTGAATCTCTACTTTAACACTTGTTGTTGGTGCAGTCGTTCAATACGTGCTACACGGACACAGGTCTGTGGGGCGTCTACCTAGTTGCCGACAGTTCCACGCTGGACTCGGCCGTGAATGCAGTTCTTTCTGAGTGGCAGCGGCTGAGCCAGTCAGTCAGCGAGCACGAAGTCACCCGTGCCAAGAACCTCCTCCTGACCAACATGCTGCTGATGCTCGATGGCTCGACGCCGACCTGCGAAGACATTGGCCGTCAGATGCTGTGCTACGGGCGTCGGTTACCACCCACCGAGCTCGAGATGAGAATCAATGCAGTGACCGCAGACGACATACGTCGGGTTATCAGCCAGTATGTCATTCGTAGACCACCCGCGGTGGTCGGCATTGGTCCCGTTGAACGTCTGCAGAACTACGAGTACATTACTGGTGCTATCAACTGATCTCTACCCTGTCTGTGTGTCTCATTGTATTTGTCAATTGGGCATGTATGTGTGGTCCATTGCCTACAACTCCGTATTCTGCTGCACTGACGACCATCGTAGATGTTGGAGCCATCTAAAAATGATTTTCACATGCAAAAATTAGTGTATTCTGGTGGGGGATTCATCCCCTTATCTCCGCGTCTGCATCCGCTACTGTTGTGTGGTGTGGTATGATTCTAAATTGTTCCTCTTGTGAACTAAATTCATTTTATATAATCAGTTTTCTGATACTGACATTGGACAGCTGGTGTAAAGGGAGCAATGGCTTTTGCTGAAGACTGACTATAAATTAAGAAACAATGAATCCAGGTCTATGGTTAGAATTAGTGCTTTATGTTTCCTTCAGTACTTTTACACTGATATTTGGTGGTATGAAGGACGTTTAGCCCATATCCACTGATCCCCAGAGATTCTTTTCTAAAATGGGTGGGAGAGAACCTGAGGGAGGACTGGCTGATAAAATTGTCCCTAAACAGAAGTAATGATTACAGTGTCCTTCAAAATACTTGAATTTAAAAGCTGCAGATTCAAGGCCTTGAAAAGTCCCGGAATATGATTGTTGGTTTTGGCAAATTTTTGATTGAATAACGGAAGGCTATTCGTTTGAATTTTTCACTGCATTATTGTGAAGACTTGTAACGTTGTGTTTCCCCTTGATTAAAAGGTAAAGTTTTCCCATACTCGTTACCGAGCGTTGGGCCCGGAGCTGATCCCGGTGTACAGGCAGTCATCCCGCAGGTGACGTGAAGTGAATCACGCCATATACCCAGCAGTAGTCTGCCG
>Ga0126334_10000399_pt1 | contig 12799 bp, 13 predicted proteins | sample InaspJWI49metaG_FD_94491 | JGI IMG/M metagenome (GOLD analysis project Ga0126334, IMG submission 94491) | Marine gutless worms symbiont microbial communities from Oahu, Hawaii - Inanidrilus sp. 2 OAHU.JWI-49 metaG | ecosystem: Host-associated > Annelida > Digestive system > Unclassified...
ATGAGACACCTCCTAAATCCATTTGCGTTGTTGTCGAAAACACGCTGGTATCATAGCAGCTTATTGTTGCTGTGATTAGGGAGGTGTCTCTATTCTAAATGCCCTTTAATGCATATCAGACCAAGCTATTTATCTAATATTAATAAAAATATCTTCCGAAATCGACTCTATGATGGCCTTGGACGCTCACTTTTTGGGGTAAAAACCACATTCTAAGTTCATTGGATAGTCCTTTTCCAATCACCGTAGCATGATAGCGATCTTCCCAGAAGAGTAGCGGTGTCAAGTCTTCATTCTTGACAAAGAAAGGGGCCATCAAGAGTAAACTAAGGAGTCAGACCTACACATTGACAAAATGAGCATAAAAATTTGAAAACAAAAAAGGGCGGCCACACTGTATGTGTAGCTGCCCTTTTTTTGCCCTAACATGGTGCCGAGGGACAGAATCGAACTGCCGACACGGGGATTTTCAGTCCCCTGCTCTACCGACTGAGCTACCTCGGCTTGAGGCTTCCGCGAGCGGTTTGATCCGCTCTCAGAAACGTCAAGTTTATACTCGTTTTCGAGTATAAGTCAAGTAATTTCTTAGAAGCTGTTTAAAATTGCGTCTAAGGTCCAATCTCTACGTTGGAGTGTTAAATCTAATCCTCGAAATATCTCATATATTCCTCTGGTTAGATTTAACACTCCGCCTTGACCTTGACCCTGATCCATAATTTTAAACAGCTTCTATCATTCTTTTGCACAGTTTTCTGTGCGCCCCATGCACAATTTTGTGTGCAAGGGAATGCAAACCGGAAATGGGCTACGATTACGCGCTCCTCACCATCAAGGCTATACGTTTTCACAACCACCTGTTAATACTCAGTATAGTTATTGAATTCACTCTTTTTTGGAAAAGTCGGCCGAATTCAAACTGGCTGGCATACTTCGTGGTTATATAGAATGGAAACCTGGATGGTGCGATCCTCCTCCTTCCCCAGCCCGATAACCCATCCCACCAAGGAGGGTCGCCCATTTAGGCCAGACGCCACCTCAATAGTGCCTCTTCATACAATTCCTTATGGTAAAATCTTAGCTGAACGTGGAAACCGGAGTAAATCGCTGGATGCCGGATCGAGTCCGGCATGACGCGGTGTTATGTTGCGCCCTTGCTTAACTTCGAGGTAATTGGAATCTAAATGTAGTACCGTCGGCTTCTGTGGAGGTGAACGAGACCTTTCCGTTCAGGTAGCGTTCGCCGAACAGCTTCATGGAAAACGTACCCAGTCCGCGGCCGAAATTGGCTTTGGTGCTGAAATGGCGCTGAAATACCCTTTGTTGGATATCTGCGGGAATGAACCCGTCGTTCCAGATCTCCCAGGTGATGTGGGTCGGCTCTACCAGGGTGGTAAGTTTGACGGTATCGCCCTCAGCCGAAGCCTCCAGGGCATTGATAATCATATTGCCCAGGACCCGGGAAACCAGCAGGGCATCCGTTTGCAGTTTGATATTTTTACGAGGCCACTTTTCCACGATCGTCTTGCCGTTGGCGGCCCGGTGTCGGTGGATCAGGAGGCCAGTTTCTTGCTCAATCCGGTCCGTGGATGAATCCGTAGATTTACTAGGCAGATATTTGGCATCCTTACGGCTGGAAAGACTCCTTTGCAGCGCCATCTCCTTTTGCAGCCTTTCAATGGCTTCATTGACCTTGCGCACCTCTTTGTTTTCGGGCAGGTCCATGGCCAGGATTTCACCATAGCCGCTCAACGTGGAAAGGATATTGTTGATGTCGTGGAAAAAGACACTTTCCAGGTTCGCCCAGAACTGCTGCTGGGTTACATCCTGGGCTATTACCAGAATCCAGCGATTGCCTTCGATGGTAATCGGGTGCGCTTTGATGAGCAGGGAGAGATCATGTTTGGCCCCATCCAGGATAGCGGTCAGGGCACACAGCTGTTCGTCGGCCCGGTCCTCGTTGATGGCCGTCATCATGGCGATGGCCGAACCGCAGGTCGAGCAGTAAGCAGTGGTACCGCATCCACCGGGCTGCTTGTAAGCATGCTCGCACTTGAGGCTCTCACCCAGGCGCAAACCCAGAACCTTGTCGGGATCGTCTATGCCCAGCGTTGCCAAAAAGGCGTCGTTTATGGCCACGACCTGGCGATCTTCATTGAGGACGACAAGCAGCCCGGCCATAGTGTCCAACAGGGCGGTCATCACCGGACTATTACTGACATCTTCAACCTGTTGGTTGAAAACCCTGACGTCCGTTCGCTTAGCCGGTAAAAATTGGGTCTCCATCAGTAACGATTTCCTTTCCCGGATTCCATGGTTACCTGCAGACGTTTACAATTCTTATATACCAGTATGCAATGAATCGCGAATTCTCTATTATCAGAAATTTTTTAGTTGAAGCCGACCCGCACATGCTCAATCGAACGCCAGTCCAGTTGCAAAAGTCTGGCCGCCTCACGGTCCACCGCCCATGGGTTGCAGCCGGCAATTATTTTGGCCGCCGGCGGATCACACTGACGGCCGCCCAGGTGGAAATCCGCCAAACCGATGCTGGCGTCCATTACCGTCAGGTCGGGTGTTATGTAACGGTTCAAATCTATGATCGACTGCTGCATGCGGCCGTGGAAAACCGCCTTTTTCCAGCTCCCGTACCTACCGGAATAATGTTCCGGCGGAGCAAATCCCATCATGTTCTTCAGGCTTCCGGTCAACCCGGCCAGGGAGTGGGCCTTCAGGACCGGAACCGAAATGATATAGTGCGTGAAAGCAATCTCCGGCAGGATCATCTCCGGGAAGACCCGGCATTCCGGTTGCTGCCGGGTGGTGAGCGGCGCATGGTTCAAATCCAGGAGCGCCACCCCGTCATATTTCCGGGCCAGGGCCGCGTAGCCCAGGGCGGCAAACACTTCATCTGTATCCAGCACACTGTCTCCGCATCCTTCGGCAATGACGATGGGTACATCACAGCGGGCCTGAATATAGTCGATGATGGCCTGGCAACAGGCCGCAGGGGTCGTCACGGGATGGGGCGAGTCGTTGATCAGGTTGGGCTTGATCAACACGCCTGATCGGGATCTGAACGAGTCGCCAACATCGAAATCATCCAGCGCTGCGGCAACCGATATTGCGTACGACTCGAATTCGACAATCGCTAAATCCACCGCTCATTCTCCATATAGTCATACCGTGGCGCGGCCGGCCATCAAATTGGCGTCTGAAGCCCATGACACCCGCGGATTCGATATTATCCTTATCCAACTGACAGGCGGCAAGCTACAGGCCGGGTCAACTCCGGGATATTGCTACCGGACTTGAACAGCCCATGTAAATAAGTCGGAATTCACTACCAAACCTTTCGTATTCACCGGCCGCCTGATATCAAGCGCTGAAAAAAACATAAGGGTAGCACGACAAAAACAGTTTGATTTTAGAAGTTTATCTAAAGATTTCAACGGTCGTTCCGATGAACTGGGTTGCGTCCAAATTTTATTCAAACGCTCACCAGCATAACAAAGGACAATTAAAATGAAACCTAAAAATACCCCTGAGAACGACTGGCAATTCTCACATGGATCCATCGTGCGCCGCCGGGATGGCCGGGATATCTGCATGTTCATCCCTGATCTGGAACTGGACGTACGTATTCGCCTGGTCAAGTCTTACCGGAAAAAGGACGGCTCCCCCTGGTATGACGATTATGAGGTAACCGGATCGGATGCAATCAACCGCGCTGTCGTTCTGGCACAGGCCAGTTACGACCATGACGATCAACTGGCGCTCTCCGCCGGCATCTTGAATCTGGATCTTTTTTGTACCGCGGACACCCTGGAGGAGGCGGTAGTGGATGTGCTCTATAATAGCCTATGAAAAGGCGTGTTAAGTTTTAAGGCCACCTCTAATAATTGTCTTTTTGCTCGATTTCTTCGTTACATTGAAATTTTAACCCTCGAAATATTCAATATATTCAACCGGTTAAAATTTCAATGTGCCTTGAACTCAAACAAAAATCCTAATTATTAGAGGTACTCTCAAGTTTTAGGTGTTAAGAAAAAACACGCGCCATGATGTGGGTAAAAACCTGCATAAACTAAATCTAGTGTGTTGTGTGCTGCTCCTGTGGAAGCAGTTTGTAGGAGGTGTAAGCACAAAAGGGGACGGCCATGCTCAGGCTGGGAAAGATCGTCCAGAAGATGTTCGGCGTTCCGACCTGTGAATGTACGAGTATTAGAAAGCCGGCGGCCGCGCCGACCGTGAGGATTGTCGGCAATGTAAGCTGGAGTAGCCGGTTGGACAGGTGCCGGAAAATAAATATAACCACTTTGATCATCACCAACGTCATGAGCATGCTGACCGTGCCCTGAGCCGCCCCCGAGGTCAGCCCGACCGTCAAGCCTGCCGGCTGGTTGACATAAAAGGACCAGCCGCCCCAGACCAAAAATGCCAGCAGGGCCGCACCCCAGTCGTACAGTCGACTGGTTTTTACCTCGGTGGTTACCTGTCTAATATCCGTCATATGGAACCTGAATTATCTAAAGGGTTGACGCACTGTGGATTGCGCTCTCACCACCATGCACCCTGCCGTAGGCACAATGCCGTCAGGCCTTGCGATACTGGGCCACCTGCCTTGAAATGGCTGTCAGTTCGCCGTCCTCATCCCAGAGTTCTCCATCCTCTTCCACCATACCGCCGTTTAAAAAACGGGTACGAAAGACGCATTTGAGCCACCGGGTCTGCGGACGGTTGCGTATATTGACGCTCATCTCAAGGGTGGGCACCCAGGCTACCATGCCCTGGGTGGCGAAAACCGGCGGCGGAAACGCGTCTGCGGCCAGCAGCAGGGCCGGCTCATCAAAGGGACGGTCGTCTTTGAATTTAATCCAACCGCGCAACTCCGAACGATCCCCCAGTTTACCGGTCGTCCAGCCGGCACAATCCGGGTCCAACAGCACATCCATATTGTCGAACAGGCTATAGCCCGGCATCTGACCAAATTGAACGCAGTCACCCGGGGGGGGCCAACACCGGGGCCGTTTTCTCGTAGCGCGCATCCGTCCCGTCCGGCGTGCCGTTGCTCAGCGTAACCATTGAACGGATTTTCTCAACCCCTGCTTGAAACAGGCTGACCTGCCAGCGATCGAAATGCCGGGAGGCGCCCATGTGTCCGAGAACTATCTCGGCCGGCCCCGGTTGGGCCCGGGCAATGAAGTTGGCAGTTAGAATGGACAGACCATTCTTATGGCTGGTTTCCAGGGCCGCGCCGGCCAGCAGGGCCATCAGGTAGCCGCCATCAGGCGTTTCGTTGATGGACCAGCGCGCGCTCACGGTAGCCTGAAAACGCCCGGTGCCATCCGGTCTCAGTTGGATATCCGTATCGTAAGCATGCATCCTGTCACCACTAATCAAATGTTGGTTGTGTGACCGGCCTTAAGCCGATTGAGGGCCACAATACTGACCATGATTAACAAACCGCCCGACCAAAATTGAAACGTTGTTGGATCGCCTAAGAACACAATTCCTACCGCTGCCGTAAATATCACTTCGCTGGACATGAAAACCCCGCCTTCCCATCCGCGACAATAGAAAAAACCTTGGTTCATCAACAATTGGGCCAGCACGGAGGAAAAAATGATTCCCAGGATCATGAGCCCCTCCACCGGGTTGGCGGGCAAAACCGGATCCAGGGCAAACATCGGCAGGGTCACCAGGGACCCCATGGTACAAAAATACAGATAAATGATGACCGGCCCGTTGGTTCCGCGCAGGGACCGGATCAAGGTCACCGTGATGCCGGCGAAAATGCCGCCGACCAGGGCAATGGCCTGACCGAAGACACCCCCGGACAGTTCGAAATCGAACAGGATCGCAACCCCGACCATAACCAGGAAGATACAGACTGTTTCAAGTTTTCCAATCCTTTCACCGTAAATCAGGAAAGAGGCGATCGCTGAAAATGCCGGAAAGGAATAAAACAGGACCAGGGCCGTGGACACCGGCAATAGCCTGATAGCGGTAATAATCGAAATGAAGGCGACCGACCCCGTACAACCGCGTATAATCAACAGACGGATGTTATCCCCCTGATAGGGATTATGGTGGCGTCCGAATACGGCCAGCAGTACCACCATGCCGCCGAAAAATCGGTAAAACCCAATGTGCCATACGTTGAACTGCGGTCCCAGCAGTTTCACGAACAGATTCAGGGCCGTGAAAAGCAAGGCCGCCGACAGCATGAACAGCGGTCCGGCCAGAGCCGCCTCCAACTTCAATTTTCCGTCCGTCTCCATATCGTCCCGTTCCGGTCGGCCTTGCCGGGTTCCTGCCTATGTAATCATGACGTCCACAGTCAGCCCCTCCGCTCTATGGCCGAGGTCTGCCTGTTACCATTAATTAACCTGCCCGGCAACCCTTCGCCCCGCAGTCCGGAGGTAATCGGGGACCTGGCCGGAGGATACGCATATTGTTATTGGCAATGCCGGGAGGTTTATGGTAAATTTTTTTAACTGCTCACTTCCACTAATTACACCTCAGTCCAGTTTATAGCTCGTTGGAGCCAAGCAATGCGACGTGCGATCGCATGATCCGCAGGCACGGTAAAATATTCAACCATGAGGAGGGTGACATGCTGACGACTGTTTTCATCAAACGGCACATGGCGGTGGGTTCCGACAAGGAGTTTTTGGCATTGGTCAAAAAACTCAGGGTCAATGCCATGGAGCATGCCGGCTATATCTCCGGGGAAACCCTGGTGAGTACAGATGATCCTCAGGAATTGCTGGTCATCAGCCGATGGCAAAGCCGCGAAGACTGGAACGACTGGAAAGAGAGTGACGCTCGCAAATCCATCGACGAAGCCCTCGGGAAGTTGCAGACGCAGCCTACTGAATACCGGTCGTTTGTTTTCAGCAAATTCAGGCTTACCGTGCAAAGGGGCTTTCCAAAAACCGAGGAGGAAATCGCCCAAGCCGGAACTTGAGCAGCGTTGCCTCAAAGACGGCATGGTATACAAGGATCCATATCTGGATTTGAAGCACTTTTTACTGGCAACGGTGATCACATTGGCAACCGGGAGCTGCATGTCTACCGACATCCCTTATGAGCACCCTGCAGTGGCAGTCGATCAGCAGGAGCTCTATACCGTTGTGCAACAGCTTACCAGTGTATATCCGCCCCGCAGTTTCTACAATGTCATCTCATTGGACCGGATGGCCGACTATATCCACGACCGTTTTGAAGCCCATGGATATCGTCCGGTCGAGCAGCGTTTTGACGTCGATGGGCGTAGCTACAAGAACATTCTGGCATCCTACGGCCCTGAAAAGGCGCCCCGTTTCGTGCTGGGCGCTCACTATGATGTTTGCGGAGATCAGCCGGGTGCGGATGACAACGCCTTCGCGGTGGCCGGACTGCTGGCCGTGGCCGGCCTCTTCAAAAAACATGCCCCACCCCTCGATTTCCGGATTGATTTGGTCGCGTATACTTTGGAAGAGCCGCCTGTTTTCCGTTCGAAACATATGGGCAGCTACATTCACGCCCAATCGCTGCATAAGGCCGGTGCCAAACTTCTGGGTATGGCCTGCCTGGAAATGATCGGCTATTATACGGAGACACCCAAATCCCAGGAATATCCCTTGCCGTTGATGAAGCTCTTCTACCCTACCCAGGGTAATTTCATCGGCGTGGTGGGAAATTTCAGTAGCCGCAAACTGGTCAACCATTTTCGAGATAATCTGGCTCTGTCTGATCTGCCGGTTGAAAGCCTCAAAGCACCAGCCATTCTTCCAGGGGTGGATTTTTCGGATCATCTGAATTACTGGAAATTCGGGTACCCGGCCGTTATGATTACGGACACCGTGTTTTATCGAAATCCTCATTATCACGAATCTTCCGATCGTATTGAAACCTTGGACTTCGTCAAAATGGCCGAAGTTGTAAAAGGTGTTTACTGGGCCCTAATTAACTTGTCTGCATGACGATCCGAGATTTCATTATCAATGTAGATAAAGGGTTCATCTAAAGTTGAAGGGGGGGCTATGCGTTTTTTGAGACAAGTTGGATCGCTGGCGTTTGTCGCTGGTCTTTTTACCACTGTTTTTATCGGCATACCGTGGCATGTGATTGTGGCCGACAATCCGGTCATTCCCTGGTGGTTGCGCACGGCTGTATTCAGCCTACTGGGAGGGATTCTGATTGTGTTGGTAACCCTGGCAATCGAACAGATGTCAGGCGCAGCGCGAGCCCCGGATACCGCGGTGGAGGAAACTGACAACGCCATTTTGCTGCTGAACTCGGACCACATACCCGGGCGTGACGTGGCCCAGGTGCTTGGCCTGGTCCAGGGGCACACGGTATTCGCGGTTTGGCTCGGGAAAGACCTGTCTGCTATTGTGCGGCTGATCCTCGGAGGCGAACTGACCGAATATACCCAGATGATGGGCCGGGCGCGGGCCACCGCCGCCGCCCGCATGCGGGCCCGGGCGACGGAGTTGAACGCTGATGCCGTAATCAACGTACGCTATATGACGACCAGCGTAGTAGGCAGTGCTGCCGAATTGTTGGTCTACGGGACGGCGGTAAGGCTTGGTCCGTCGGCTGACTGATAACGTTTAATCTCGAAGGGAGACGAATCCCATGAAAGGCTGGGACGAGGAGGAATTTAAGGACAAGCATCTTCAGGCCCCCTGCGGATTGTATTGCGGCACATGCGGTGTCTACATCGCCACTCGCGACAACAATGAAAAGTTCAAATCCGCCATAGGTGGTCTTTACGGAACCAAACCGGAAGAGACGGAATGCCGCGGGTGCATGCAGCCCGATCCACCCGAATGCCTTTACCTGTATTGCCGGCATTGCGACCTGCGCAAATGTATCCGGGCAAAGGGCTACTATTCTTGTCACCAGTGTGCCGACTGGCCCTGTGACCTGGTTGAGAATTTTGGTCTGGCCACCGGTAAACGGGTGATGAAACGAGCCATCCCCCTGTGGCGGGAAGAGGTGGCTGCCCTGGGTGATGAAGAAGGCAGCACAGCCCTGGGCCCGGGCCGAGTGCGAACGCTACCATTGTTCGGAATGCGGAAGCCCACTGTTCCGGGGGGCCCAACGCTGCCGCGCCTGCGGCCGGGATGTGGCTGAGGAACTCGACGGCTCCCTTTAAGCCCCTGAACAGCCGTGCGTGCCGGCAGGCAGCGGGCGCATTCGGGCGGAGGTGCTTTAAGTGAACCTGCTTTATAGTGAGAGATTATTCTGTAAATACGGGACGTTCCAGGCTACCACATGGTGGCAGTCGGTTTCTATTTTAACGGCCCTCAAGCATACTTTATTTTATATTTAATTTCAGCAATTTATAGCCGGAACCACTTTATCCTTGACAGATTGAGCAATCAATTTTATTTTTCATTCAGTGTTATTTTGGGACGGTGAGCTTATGCTTCGAAATCGCAAAATTTATAAATTCTCCGCAGCGCTGGTGCTGGTCTGCTTTCTCGCGGCCCTCTCCGGGGTTAGCGCCCTGGCAGGTCATGACTGCTGTGGGAACTGTGCGGGGGAGATGGCGCCCAGTCCAACCCACCAGCAGCCCATGATAGTGACGGACGGCTGCTGTCCGGTTCAAGTCCCGATGGAACCGACGTGTGCTTGCACGTTCCAATCCAGCAACGAAACACCCTCACAGGTATACGCGCTTATCCAGGTATGTAACGCAGTTGATGATCAGCAAAACCAGGTAACCGTCATTGTCTCCACGCAAGATAGCAGGCCGGCAGAATCAAGCCGCGGATCCGGGAAGTCGCATGTGGAAATCCGCCCGCGACCCGGTCCTATCTATCTAGCCAACCAGTCCTTTCTCTGTTAACACCTTACATTTCTATCAGACTTCATACGGGCCGCCGGCTCCCTGATGGACGTGTGTATACGCACGTTTCGGTCCCAGTACCATCAGAACGTATTACAGCGTAGCGCACCATCGTGCCGGGGCATACTTCGGCCTTGATTGCCCCTGATGCTAACGCCAATAGGCGATTGTTCAGCTTAAATATGATTCGTAACGTTATAAGGAGTTATCCATGTCCAAAAAGAAAAGAAAAATGACTAGCGCAGAAATCCGATCCGCTAAAAAAGCAGCGGTTCTCGGTGAAAGCAAACGTTCCAAACTGCCCCTGATCGCGATCGCCCTCTGCGCCATCTTCATTGCCGCTGGAGCCACCATGGTCACCCTGGCGCCTTTTGGTAAAAGCGGCACCACCAGTACGTCCGGCGTAACCTCCGCTCCGGATTCGGACCGGGTGGAATATGCCGTCCATCTCTTCGACGACGGCAAGGCACGGCACTACCGCTATAATGTCGGCAACCAGACCATCACCTATTTCATCCTGAAAAGTTCCGATGGTGTCATCCGGGCGGCATTCGACGCCTGTGACGTCTGCTGGCCGGCCGGCAAAGGCTATGTCCAGGTAGGCGACCAGATGATCTGCCGGAACTGCGGCCGCAAGTTCGATTCGATCCGGATCAACGAAGTCAAAGGGGGTTGCAACCCGGCGCCTCTGAATCGCCGTATAGAAGGCGATACCTTGATTATCCAAAAGGCGGACATCGTGGAAGGCATCCGGTACTTCAATTTTTCTAAAAAGGTATAATCATGACACTCACCGAAATAGCCGTAAAAAATATGTCGCGGCGCAAGGCCAAGGCGGCTTTTATCCTTGCCGGTCTGATGATCGGGGTCGCCACGGTGGTGGCCTTGATCAGTTTTACCCGTACCATGACCGCCGACATCAACATGAAGCTTGAAAAATACGGGGCCAACATCCTGGCGGTCCCCAAAACCGATAACCTGCCGCTCACCTATGGCGGCCTGTCCCTGGGCGGAATCTCGTTTGAAATGCAGGAAATCAACCAGGAAGACCTGGCCGCCATCGGAAATATTAAAAATGCGGCCAACGTGGCCGCCGTCGGCCCGGTGGTGCTCGGCGGCGTCAATATTGGCGCTAAAAGGGTGCTGCTGGCCGGCGTCGATTTCGAAGCCGCCCTGATCCTGAAGCCCTGGTGGCGGGTACAGGGACGCACGCCCGATCCCAATGAAATCATAATCGGCAGTGAAGCCGCCCGGATTCTCAATGTGGCGCGCAATGACCGCCTCACCCTGGAGGGCATTGATTACCGGGTTTCCGGTATTCTGGAGCCGACCGGTTCCCAGGACGATCACCTGATTTTCTCGAGGATTCCGGCCGCCCAGAAGATTCTCAACAAGGCGGGCCTTATTTCCATGGTGGAAGTCGCCGCCCTGTGCAACGCCTGCCCCATCACCGAAATGGTACGCCAGATTTCAGGCGCGCTGCCCAGTGCCCGGGTAATGGCCATCCAGCAGGTGGTCAAAGGCCGCATGGAGACCCTGCACCGTTTCAAGAAGTTCTCTTACGGCACCAGCGCGGTGGTCCTGCTGGTGGGCAGCCTGGTGGTCCTGGTCACCATGATGGGCAGTGTTCGGGAAAGAACCGGCGAGATTGGGATCTTCAGGGCCATCGGGTTCCGACGAACCCATATCATGCGGATCATCTTTATCGAAGCGGCGCTTATTTCAGCCCTGGCAGGTCTGCTGGGATATCTGGCCGGCTACGGGGGCACCTGGGCCTTCTTTCAATTCTTCATGGAAAAGAGCAGTGTCGGGGTCCCTCTGAACTTGGCCCTATTTGGTGGGTCGGTGGCCTTGTCCATAGCCCTTGGTTTGCTGGCTAGTGCCTACCCGGCCCTGATGGCGGCCCGCCTGGACCCCAATGAAGCCCTGCACGCGTTATAGGAGAAGACAACATGAGTTACATAACCAGTAAACATCTGTCCCGGCAATACGGCACCGGTGACGCCACCGTAACCGCAGTGGAAGATATCAACCTCTCTATCGAGCTGGGCGAGTTTGTAGCCATCATGGGTGAATCGGGAGCCGGAAAATCCACGCTGTTGTCCATCATGGGCGCCATGAACGAACCGTCAACCGGCCGCTACCTGGTGGATGATATCGACGTGTATGGTCTGAGCCAGGATAAACGGGCGGATTTTCGGCGGGAGTTTCTGGGATTCGTTTTCCAGAGTTTTCACCTGATGCCCTACCTGACGGTGGTCGAAAACGTCATGCTGCCTTTGACGGCGCTGAAGATCAGCCGCCAGGAGAAGAAAGAGATGGCCCTGGAGGCCCTGGCCAACGTCGGCCTGGAAGACAAGGCCGAACGGCTGCCCAGCCAGATATCCGGCGGAGAGAAAGAACGGGTGGCCATCGCCCGGGCCATCGTGAACCGCCCACCCGTGATTCTGGCCGACGAGCCTACCGGCAACCTGGACACCCGCACCAGTCAGGAAATCATGGAACTGCTGCAGGAACTGAATCGGGCAGGCACGACCATCGTCATGGTCACCCACAGCCATGCGAGTTCGCGCTATGCAAACCGCCTGCTGACGGTTTCGGATGGAAAAATCACTGACGATAAAGTAAACGCCAATTAGAGGCCATCTCAAAAATGTCTTTTGACCCAATCTCGGCGTTGGGCGCCGGTTTCGGCACGGAGTGAAGCGTTAGCGCTATCCTCAAAATACTTGAGTATTCCTCCGGTTGGAACCTCGCGGCCTCCTTGACCTTGAACCAAAATCCTATTGTTGAAATAACCTCTAACAATTCTTGATTGAAGGGAGAAAAAACATGTCCTGCATTCAACGTTTAAGTGCAACACTCGGCTTTAAAGGCTTCGGCCGGTGTTTTAAAATTTAGACACTTTTTAGGGCGATTGTTAAGCCATTTTTCGATCTTTTTCAATTGATGTGG
>Ga0126334_10000400_pt1 | contig 12764 bp, 12 predicted proteins | sample InaspJWI49metaG_FD_94491 | JGI IMG/M metagenome (GOLD analysis project Ga0126334, IMG submission 94491) | Marine gutless worms symbiont microbial communities from Oahu, Hawaii - Inanidrilus sp. 2 OAHU.JWI-49 metaG | ecosystem: Host-associated > Annelida > Digestive system > Unclassified...
GTTTGTTTTGGGTTTAAAGATCGTATCAAAAAACCATTGTTACGTTTATATGCGAACCTTTGATTTAACTCTAAAATAACTCAAAATAATGCTTGACTTTGCACGGATTAACTTTGTGGTGAATAAAGTTCTTGAATATTAATCAACCTGATTAAAAATGCAGACTATGAAGAGAATTAAAAATGGGAAGCACAAGAAGTAAGACCAAACGGAAAATCATTATTACATCTGTTGTTATCGGCATTGCTTGCATGTTCCTTGCCCAGCCGGCAGCAGCCATTGTCCTTAAAATAGCGACTCTGTCTCCGGATGGATCTTTCTGGATGAAAAAATTGCGGGCTGGAGCCGAAGAGGTGGCCCGCAAGACCGATCGGCGGGTGCGCTTCAAATTTTACCCCGGTGGTGTCATGGGGGACGACAGGGCCGTAATGAGAAAGATCCGAATAGGTCAATTACATGGTGGTGCGATTACTTCAGGAGGTTTATCGAAATTTTTCTCCGACAACCAGATTTATAATCTGCCGATCAAATTTAACTCTTTCGATGAGGTGGATTATGTTCGCAGCCATATGGATAACATCATAGTAAATGGCCACCGTGAAGGCGGATTTGTAACATTCGGAATTGCCGAAGGCGGCTTTGCCTATTTGATGTCCAAAAGACCGATTACCACGCTTGATGAACTTCGCCGGACCAAAGTCTGGATTCCGGAGGAAGATGTTATATCGTTGGAGATCGCCAGAGCCTTCGGTATCACCCCGATTTCCCTCTCTATCGCCGAAGTACGCACCGCTTTGCAGACCGGTCTTATTGACACTGTGACAACCTCACCCATCGGAGCGATTGCACTACAATGGCACACCCAGGTTAACTACCTGACCGACACGCCTCTTATCTATTTGTATGCGGTGTTGGCGATAGATCGCAAAGCATTTGATAAAATTTCACCGCAAGATCAACAAATCGTCAATGATGTGATGCGCCGGGTTTGGAAGGAGATCGATCGGCAGAATCGTCAGGACAACATTAATGCAATGCAGGCCTTGCGCAATCAGAAGATTCAGTTCGTCAAACCGACAGATCCCGAGCAGCTAGTATGGAAAAAAACCGCTTCTGTTGTTCCCCGGCGCATGATTAATTCCGGAATACTGTCCCGGGAAATTGTCATAAAACTTGATAAGTATCTTGAGGATTACAGAATGAAAGGGTCCGGTGCGAATGAGCACAGCTGAATCAGGATCATTTTTTCGACGCACGCTTATCATTCTGCGAAGTCTCGAAAATGGCGTGCTGGTCACACTGCTGATAATGATCATCGCAACGGCAGTGGTCCAGATAGTGCTGCGCAATTTTTTTAACACCGGTATCATCTGGGGAGATGTCCTGGTGCGCATTCTGGTGCTCTGGATCGGAATGCTGGGCGCCATGGTTGCCAGTCGTCGGGGCGACCACATCAGCATCGATATCGTTACCCGATATCTGTCGCCGCGCGCCAAGCAGCGGGTGAACGGTCTGGTGCAAATTATAACTTTTTTAATTTGCACACTTGTCGCCTATCACAGCCTCAAGTTCGTATTAAGTGAAGTCGAATACGGAGGTACTGCTTTTGCGGGGGTACCGGTCTGGCTGTGCGCTGCAATCATTCCTTTCGGCTTTTCCATAATTGCTTTGCGATACCTCCTACTGGCCACCCACAGTTTCCTTCAATTAAGTGAATCTGCATCGTGATACCCTATGCTTTCGCCCTTGGACTAATTATCGTTACTATTCTGGGAATGCCGCTGTTTGCGGTAATTCTCGCGGTAGCGATATTTGGTTTTTTTTATCTGCAGATAGATTTGTCGGTAATAGCGATAGAGATCTACCGAATCGCCGACACGCCCCTGCTGATGGCCCTGCCCCTGTTTACCCTGGCCGGTTATGTCATGGCTGAAAGCCAAACCTCGCAACGGCTGGTACGCCTGACCCAAGTTTTTTTGGGCTGGATGCCTGGGGGACTGGCGATCGTATCGCTGGTGGCCTGTGCAATATTTACTGCTTTCACCGGTGCTTCCGGTGTGACCATCGTCGCCCTGGGGGCACTGCTTTTTCCGGCTCTTACTAATGCCAGTTATGGCGAGAAGTTCAGCCTGGGGCTGGTCACGACATCCGGAAGCCTGGGGCTGCTGCTACCACAGTCTGTGCCCCTGGTGTTGTACGGGATTATTGCTCAGCAGTTGATTATCGGGGCTGAGATTAAGATGGACGATCTCTTCAGGGCGGGCATTCTGCCTGGAATCCTGATGATTATCCTGCTGGTGGCCTGGTGTTTGTTGGCTATTCGCCGCAATCCGATAGCGCGCACCATATTCTCGGCCAGGGAGGCCTTTGCGGCACTTAAGGCGGCATTCTGGGAGATTCCGCTGCCGCTTTTCATTCTAGCCGGTGTATACGGCGGTTTTCTGGCGATATCCGAAGCCGCAGCGGTGGCCGCAATTTATGTTATCGTGGTCGAAGTATTTGTTTATCGGGAAATAAAACTGGCGCAGCTGCCGGATATTATGCGCAAAGCGATGGTTGTGTGCGGCGGCATTCTGCTAGTAATAGGAGTTTCGCTGGCGTCGACCAATTTTTTAATTGATGCCGAAATCCCCATGAAACTCTTCATCCTGATTCAAACCTATGTGGAAAACAAATATGTCTTTTTGATCCTGCTGAATCTACTGCTGCTTGTGCTGGGGGCCATCCTGGATATTTTTTCGGCCCTGGTCATCATGGTCCCGTTGATTTTGCCGGTCGCCATCGGTTACGGTATCGACCCGATTCATCTCGGAATCATTTTCCTGGCCAATATGCAGATCGGTTACTTCACTCCGCCGGTAGGCATGAATCTTTTCATTGCCAGCTACCGTTTTAAACTACCTGTGGCCGACATATACCGTTCGACCCTGCCTTTTATGATGGTCCTGCTGATTGCCTTGCTGGTCATAACCTACTGGCCGGCTTTGAGTCTGCTCCTCCTGCGATGAAATCCCTTTTGCATTAATACTCATGCAAGATTCAGGTAGAAAGTCTCCGATAATAACTCTCTGACAGGTAAATGGCCGCCAGGGGATTGTGCCCGGTGACACGGTCCTTGACAGCCAACACGGTGGTAGGGGCTTGCGCATATTTTAAAAAAAGGGCATCGTGACCCACGCACAATCCTAAGAGTATATTGAAATCCGTGTTTTCATGGTTCAACAGCTTGGCCTGGTAGATCGGGTTGCACATCGATTCTGCAGTCCCCTGATAGATCTTTTCGTCATCCTTGATTCCGATTTTTTCTTTTAGTGTCCGACCTGCTTTGCACAGAATTGAAATCACCTCGAATCCCTGATTCTTCAGGAGTTTTTCTACCACTTGAGCCTCATTGGATAGACCGATACAGAAAGCGAGACCCAGCCGGTTGTAATCCATTTTTTGTGCAAACTCCCAGATTTCGACAATGCGGGTCTTGCTGGGTTGCATTATGTAGGGACGCTGGTGACGATTGGCATAACAATCCGCCTCCTGAAGAGAAGCCTGTCTGGCAAATTCAAATATTTCTTCAGCCTCATACTCCTGGTTGGCTTCGGCCAGCACATCTTTACGTGTCAGCGTTGGACAGCCCTTTGATGCTGCACCTTCATCGCTGTAACAGATTCTGTTGTTTTTCGCCAGATCACAGGCAGCGCAGGCGGCGCTTGCGGTTTTTTTCTTTTCATTCATAGTCGATCCTACCTTTTTAGTTCTGTTGTTGGAAACAATTGGATATTATTTGTCATATCTCTTTAGAAATTGCAAATAGTGGCCGGCGGATGTTTCCGGCGCTTCCACCATCGGTGCATGCCCGATATCTTCCATAATTACCGAGTAGGTATCGGGAAGCTGCTCTTCAAATACGCCAACGCTTGACACATCCAGAACCCGGTCCTGTTTTCCCCATAAAATAAATACCGGTATGTTGATCTCGGGCAAGAAAGCCATATTAACCATCTCTTCAGTTGCAATATCCTTAAAAATCCTCTCATTGATCGCCTGTCGCTCCATATACTCTTCATAGACGACATTCTTGATAAACCATGGTATATACGGCGTCTCAACCATAACGAATTTCAACATATTATCAAAATCATCTTTTGAGCGGACCAGCAAAGGGTTTTCCCCTTTTTCGAGCTTTCGCATGTACTCACTCGGTTTTGGTGACATAACGCCGCCTGAACTTATCAGCCCCATGGTCATGACACGATCTGGATGCAGGTGGGCATAGTGAATGGCGATTGCGCCCCCCATGGAACTCCCGATGATGTGGAACCGTTGTATGCCCAGTTTATCCACAAACAGTGCGAGCCTGAGTGCCTGGGAGTGGACATCATATTTGTCATCAAGGTTTGAAGTACTATCGCCGTGCCCGGGCAAATCAACTGCTATCACTCTGAATTTATCCGTAAGATGGCGCGCGAAACGGTTCCAACTATCTTTGTTTGAACCGAATCCATGAAGCATCAGAATACTTGCACCGGAGCTCCCATCAAGGTAGGAAAAGTGTAAATCGTTTACATCTAATGATTTTTCGTTCATTCCCGCCTGCCACCGTTCCAAGTCTATCCCCGCCCTGTATATGGTGGTAGAGCAAGCTGAGAGTAAAAAAGCCATAATAAAAGCCACAGAAAAATAGAATGCCGATTTCAAATCCGATTTCCTTTTTTTGGTTTCTAGTTAAGAGTTGGGTTCCGTGCTGATTAGTTTAACCTTGAATCCCTGGTCCTCTTAGCCATGTCACATACAAACGACTCTGCCTTGAAAAATCCAGGGAGTGTTGGAGTAATGGATTAATGGTGTTAGGCTCTTGGGCTACAAAGGAAGAGAATCCTGTCAATTTCGGATTTGACTCCCTGTAAATTCTTGTCACGCGTTCGCTTTTTCAATACTCCAACACGCCAACTCTCCAATTAAAGGTTGAAATCATTTTGGTTACAAATACCCCTTTCCAGGGATTGGCCAAAGCTAGGGCCTGCCGCGGTGTCTTGTCGGGTCGTAGCTTGCAGAGCGAAGCCTGAAGCTTTGCGAAGCCGGGTACGCTGGTTCCGGATCTTCACGGGTCATCTTTCCAGGGTGTTGTCCGTGGTAACCACCGAGGAACTTCTTGTTGATATAATACCCACTGGTTTCCAAATTGTTCATTAAGCCACGGCTCTTCTTTTTTAACAACTCTTATATGGAATCCGAGGGCTAATATTGCAGTGTACAAAAACAGTATCGGGGAGCGAAAATATAAGCTCCAGCCGAGTACCAGAAGCAGAACACCCACATACATTGGATTTCGCATAAACCGGTACAGGCCGACCACAACCAGTTTCCGGGGTGGATCCCATGGCGCCAGCGTCCCTTTTCCCGATATGTAAAAATCACGAACGCACCAGAGCAAAACAAAGCCACCAATGCACATTACGAAAATACCGGGCGCCCAACGGAAACCTTTCCATGGATCAAAATATGCAATTAAAGGGGGTGCAACGATAGCAGCAATCCCGGGAAGTGCAATAAATGCGATTAGTGCGCGAATAAACATTATGGATCTTCTCACATTTAGTTGGTAAACATGGCGCTGTGTGGCGGGGAGATGAATGTCCTCCGGAATCCGTTTGAATTCGCCACCCGTGCTTGCATCCCGCTCTGCGGGGCTCCACTTCGGCTTTGCTCAGGGTCGCTCGACGCACACAGACGGACACAGAACTTTTGTCTCCGAGACCCTCTCGACCAGGCTCGAGGCAGGCTTGCGGAGACAAAAACAGCCATCGCTTCGCGAAATATTTCACCACCGCAGCCTGAATGGCATGAGGGTTTTGTCCGGGCAAACTCGTCTCGATTGAAGTCGAGACAGCCTTCCAGGCAATTAGGATTTATTGTCTGTGTATGTCTTTGTATTTCTGTGGCTAATAAAAATCATGTTAAAAAAAATCACCCAATCTGTTTCTCAACTCTTCAAAGCGATCGCCGATGTTTTCGATGATATCGGTCATCAGTTCGCCTGCACTTTTCACCTCATCTATTAATCCGGCAATCTGCCCGCAATTAATCTCCGCTTCGTTTGCTTCACCAAGTTTTTGCGCCTTATATTGTGAGGACTCTTTCAAATAATTTCTCAGCTTCTCAGACCCGGCACCGGCTGCTTTCATCTGCAGATACGTTTTCGTGAAGTTGTTAACCAGATCCCTGGCAAGCATGCGCTCCTTCGGTATTGAGACGGTGCATGCATCTTGACCTTTGACAATGGCTTCTTTTACGCGGGGGTGGCTTTCTGCTTCTTTTGTTACCATAAATCGCGTCCCCATGTAGATGCCGTCTGCTCCCAGAGCCAGGGCGGCCAGAATACCTCGTGCATCCCCAATGCCACCGCCGGTGATCACGGGAATGTTGACTTTATCGGCAACCATCGGTGTCAGGACCAGTGTGGTTAGCTCTGTGAAACCTTTGTGCCCACCGGCCTCAAATCCCTCGCAGATAACAGCATCTACGCCGGCTTTTTCTGCTTTTGAACCATGTCGTGCAGTGGAGATCGCATGGAGCACTTTGATGCCGGAATCCTTGAGTGTCCCGGTATAAGTTTCAGGCCTTCCCACCGAAACTATCGCCACCGGAACCGCCTCCTCAATTACGACCTCTGCAATTTTTTTGGAGTACTTGAGATCCTCCCCAAATCCGGCAATAATATTTACAGCAAAGGGTGCCTGGGTGAGACTTTTTACCTTTCTTATCTGTTCTCGCATTCTTTCACCGGTGAGCTCAACATCTGCGGTAATTTTTTTAGCTCCGGAATTGGGACCCAATGTTCCGAGCCCGCCGGCATTGGATACGGCTGCAACAAGATCAGCGCCGCTTACCCAGTTCATGGGTGCTTGGATAATAGGATACTTGATACCCAATAGCGCACAAATACGATTTCGACCCATCTTTTCCTCCATTGATATACCCAGAGCATTTTGTCCCAATTGGGTTTAAAATTATAAATGTTGAGGCTATAACAGAAATGGCAAAAACTTCAATATGTCATGACTATCTTTACCCCGATATTCCATTATACAATCATTGCACTATTCCATATTGTTGATCTTATCCTGAAAAAAATCATTGCATAATTAAACCATTATGATTATAATGATCATTATAATTGTAATGGTTGGGAGGTGGATATATGAGCCAATCGATATCAGCTGTTGAAGCACGGCAAAAATTAGGCGAAATGTTGAACCGGGTTGCTTTACGGCGTGAAGAAATAGTTATTGAGCGGGCCGGCAAGCAAATCGCCCGTCTATCGCCTATTGAAAACGAAAAAACAAAGCCACAGGGCAGGCTCGATTTTCGAAAGGCTGCCGGACTGGGAAAAGAGATCTGGAAGGACTTAGATGTGGAGAATTATCTGCGTCGAGAACGTGACTCATGGGTATAGAACTTAAATCTAGTGATATCATTTTCCTGGATACGGCTCCATTCATCTACTTTTTCGAGCGGCATCCAGATTATTTTCCCGCTCTAGAATCTTTGTTTGCCCAGCTATACGAAAAGGACGCCCAGGTAATTACTTCCATCATCACTTATATCGAGTTGACCACTCATCCGGCTCGACTAGGGAAACTACAACTGGCTCGAAAATATCGTGACTACCTTTCCAACTCAGAAAATATCAGCCTTTTTCCACTTGATATGACTATCGCTGACCACGTCGTCCAGCTTAGGGCACAATTCCAGTTCAAAACTCCGGATGCAATCCAGTTGGGCACAGCCGTAGCCTGTGGTGCTGATTACATTATTACCAATGACATCGCATGGCAAAGATTTGAAGAGATCAAGGTGTTGCTGGTCGGTGAGCTTTGATCATTTACGTTCTTGCGGCATGAATCAGAAAAGAAGGTGATAAAAAATACATATAATTCAGTTGTGGACACTTAATTTTCGCTAAAGTAATTTTACCCGTTTGTTATGTATCAGTAAGTATTAGGAGCTTCTTTGAGGTCGCATTAGACAAATATTTTTCCAGAAACCGATATATCTGCAAATTTTCAGTCATGGTCGTAAAATTTACAGCAAATCTTACGACTATTTCAAAATAATGTACTAATTCGAAAATTGTCACTGACAATTACCACAATCCTCCTGGCTCCTTTACCTTCATTTTTTATTGGAACAGGCACCGGAAATATTTATGACAAGTTATAACTTGTCGAGTTACGACTTGTCTAGGATAGACTTGTTAAAAAAATTTTCACTCCAAATTCCTAATATAATATCCAAACCAAGCCGAAAGACTTGGCCAAACGTTTATCCTGACAAGGACTAGGGCTAATTTTCCGGCACTCATCTCACAGCGACAAAAAATCCGGTATTCCAACCCTCCAAAGGCGGATCTTCGACATTCCAATATTCCTTATTTTGTAAAACGTACTTCCGGTGTGAAACAATACAGGGCTTGAATTCTATACCTGTACATGACCCAAGAAAGGCTTTTGCAGGCGGATTTACTTGACATGTGTTTGTTTATAAATAGCTTTTAGATATTTGTTCACTCCTACGCGGAACAATAGGTTTTAAGGAGTTTTTCATGACAGACGAAACAAGTCCTCTTCCTCTCCTACGCACCAAGCTGCACCGGCCGCCGGTTGTCGGTGACCATTTGCATCGACAGCGTCTGCTGGACCGACTCGACCAGCGCCGCCGTCGGCCGCTGACCCTTGTCTCGGCGCCGGCCGGTTACGGCAAGAGCACTCTTGTGAGTTGCTGGCTGGAATCGTGCGATTGTCCCGGCGTTTGGTATGCACTGGACGAGGACGATAACGATTTGCATTTGTTTCTATCCTATATTCTATCCGGTATCCGTTCCGTGTTTCACGAGGCCTGCCGTGAAACCCAGTCCCTGCTGAACACCGCCGATCTGCCGCCGCTGCCGCTATTAGTCCGCAGCTTGATTAACGAACTGGATCAGATCGAAAGAGCGTTCATCCTGGTGCTGGATGATTATCATCTGATTCACGATAGGGCTGTTCATGATTTTCTGGCAGAGCTTATGAATTATAGTCCTGAGATCATGCATCTCGTTTTGATCTCCCGGCGCGATCCGCCTCTACCGCTAGCCGCACTTCGCGTCCGGGGCCGGATGACCGAGGTCCGGGTCCAGGAGCTTCGTTTTTCGGTTACGGAAACCGCCGCTTTTTTAAAGCAAGCTCTGGGAACGACGATCAATGACACTACGGCCGCCGTTCTGGAAGAAAAAACCGAGGGCTGGGTGGCCGGCTTGCGGCTGGCTGCGCTGTCATTGCGTGAACGAGCAGACCTAGACCGCATTCTGGCCGGATTGCCCCACGACAATCGGTACGTCATGGACTATATAATTGCCGAGGTCCTCTCGCAGCAGCCACCAGCCATGCAGGAATATTTGTTGAAAACGGCCATCTTGAGTCGTTTTTGCGCTCCTCTTTGCGATGCAGTATGTGTGCCGGATGCCGAAACGGGGGAGTGTAAATTGGGCGGGAAGAACTTCTTAAAAACACTGGTTCACTCCAACCTGTTTGTGATTCCCCTTGATTCTCATCACCATTGGTTTCGTTACCACCATCTTTTTCAACAGCTTTTGATGCGCCAACTTAAGCGCAAATTCAGTCTCGATGTTATAGACGAGATACACAAACAGGCCAGTCGCTGGTTGGCTGAGAATGGTCTGATAGAGGAGGCCTTCAAACATGCATTGAAAGCGAACGATGTACCAACCGCGGTGAATTTAGTGGTACAGCACCGCCACGACCTTATGAATCGTGAGCAGTGGTTCCTATTGGATCGCCTGCTGCTCCAGTTGCCGGTCGACAGTATTAACAAAGATCCAACTTTGCTTATCTTGAAGGCCTGGTCCTGCGAGAACCGGTCACGGATAGCGGAAATGATGGAAATTTTGGACCAGATTGAGCGTCAAATCGGCGACACAACTTCAAAAATGATTTTAGAAACCGACTTGCTCGCCGAACTCAACGCTCTAAAAGCGGCCCGGTGTTACTTTGAAGGGAATGGTCCGCGCACTATAATCCTTTCAGAGAAGGCCCTGGCAATGCTTCCCCCAGAAGCTCACAGCGTACGCGGCTTTACCGAATGTGTCCTGGCCTTTGGCTATCAAATGACAGGTGACCTAAAAGCCGCATATGGGTCTGTGTATAATGCCCTTAAGGAGAGGGGGCTGCATGGTACGACCTACCATTCAAGGCTGCTCGTTACCCTTTGCCTTGTTCACTGGATAGCGGCCAACTTGAGCGGTCTACGCCAGGCAGCCTTCCAATGCCTGCAGCTCGCCAGGGAATCCAACCTTGCCGAAACTAAAGGTTTTGCAAACTACTTTATGGGCATCGTCTATTATCATCACAACGAAACAGCCGCAGCTGAAGAGTACTTAAGTGCTATAGTAAAAAGCAGATATATTTCAAATACGCTGAATTATGCCCACAGTGCCTTTGCTCTGGCTCTGGTTTATCAGGCCCAGGGCCGACTCGATGATGCCCGAGAGGTAGCAGAGTCGGTCATTGCCCACGCTCTGGATTCACAAAACACCGAGTTGCTGCAAATTGCCCATTCCTTCAAGGCGGAACTGGCCTTGCGGAGGGGAAATATTGCCGAGGTCAGACAGTGGGCTGAGAATTTTGATCTTCAAGCGATCGCATCTGGACATAGATTCTACTTGCCACAGATTACGCTGGCAAATGCGCTCATAACCCTGGGAACCGGGGATAATCAACAAAAGGCTGCTGACTTGCTATCCCGGCTGCATGATTACTACATGTCAATTCACAATGTACGCTTTCAGATTGAAGTACTCGCTCTGCAAGCCTTGCTTCAAGACGCTCGAGGCGACAAGCATGCGGCAATGTCGTCCCTCGAGCGTGCGGTCGTACTGGCAGAGCCCGGTAAATTCATTCGTCTTTTTTTGGATCTAGGCCCAAAAATGTTTGAACTTTTGAATCGTTTGGCAAAGCAAAACATCTCCGTTAAATATGTCGGGGAACTCCTTATCGCCTTCAGGAAAGAGGGAACCCTATCCGGCCAAACACCTCTCGATGATGATGCCTTTACGTCGCGGTATGCGATGAATTCACCCCTGGATGAATCCCTGACGAACCGCGAGCTTGAGATACTGGCCCTGCTGGCTCAGCGGATGCGCAACAAGGAGATCGCCGAGAAGCTCTTCATCTCGCCCGAGACCGTCAAGAGACATACAATCAACATCTACAGTAAGCTAAACGTCCATAATCGCCGAGAAGCGGCCAAAAAAGCTACCACGCTTGGAATCTTAGTAGGATGATGTCGGGGGATCGGGTACCAGGTAGCGAATGATGGATACCAGGTGCCGGATGCCGGATACCGGATGCCGGATGCCGGATACCGAATGCCTGTTTTCGAATACCAGTTGCCGGTCGGCTTGTGCGGCGTAGCTTAGTGAAGACGTAGGCAGAACGGAGATTCATCCGCCTCATTGGATCCCACGAAGCGGGGATACCGATTTCCGTTTGACCTAGGTCGGTGAATAAATAGGATTAATCTTATGAGCTAACACACCCTTCAGTCCTCAGAGCAACTCCTCCAGACTTATGTCTTTGCTATACTACCGCGCACATGACGACAGGTATCAGGTATCCGGAAACTGGTATCTGGCATCTGGCATCTGGTATCCGTTCTCCTAGTCCCCCCATCTCCGTCTCTCCCTGGGCTGATCGCCCCTACTCCTGAAAAATTACACCCTTTTTACACTCCTTTTTACACCTTTCCGGGTCTTTTGTTGATCAATGCGTCGTATTAGTTTCACGATGCATCCTTTGAATTTCAGATATATCTGTTCTCAAAGAAAGGATTAAATATCATGTCATCTGCGCACTCCTGGGAAGGACTCAAATTGGAAACGCCGGCCACTTATCGCATACGCGTCCAGGGAAGCCTGGATGAAAGCTGGGCCGATCGACTGGGGGGTATGGCCATTACGGCTGAAACGGCTGGGGGTAAACTGCCCGTGACAATCCTGGTGGGTCACCTGACCGATCAGGCAGCCCTCTCCGGTATTTTGAATACACTTTATGAACTGCACCTGCCGCTGCTGTCGGTAGAGAACCTGGATGAGAAATAATTCGATTTAGTAGGAACATGGAAACCTTTATGAATGCTTTTGCCCAATTTTTTACAACGCAGCAGGCTATACAATCAAGTAGCTTAAAGGCTTCCGTTGAGACTGAAAACGTCATCGACATCAGCAATCTGCAATATGCCTGGCGCAACAGTGCCGACCTGGTTCTGGATATAGACAAGCTGCGGATTATTCGAGGCGAGCGGGTGTTCATTGCGGGCCCCAGCGGCAGTGGCAAGAGTACGCTGCTCAGCCTGCTGGCCGGTGTGGTCATACCCCACAAGGGAACCGTGACGGTACTGAATCGAAGGATAGAAACCCTGAGCGGAGCCCGGCGTGACCGCTTTCGGGCCGATAACATCGGGTTCATCTTCCAGATGTTCAATCTGATTCCGTACCTTTCGGTGGTGGAAAACGTGACGCTTTCCTGCCGGTTTTCCGAACGACGAATGCAAAAAGCAGTGCGCATATCATCAAGCTCGAGAGTAGAAGCCCTGCGCCTGCTTACGCACCTGGATATGGCCGACCCGGATTTGCTCAAACGGCCGGTCACTGATCTCAGCGTCGGCCAACAGCAGCGGGTGGCCGCAGCCCGGGCCCTGATCGGGGCTCCCGA
>Ga0126334_10000401_pt1 | contig 12756 bp, 9 predicted proteins | sample InaspJWI49metaG_FD_94491 | JGI IMG/M metagenome (GOLD analysis project Ga0126334, IMG submission 94491) | Marine gutless worms symbiont microbial communities from Oahu, Hawaii - Inanidrilus sp. 2 OAHU.JWI-49 metaG | ecosystem: Host-associated > Annelida > Digestive system > Unclassified | place...
GCCGGTGTGGCCGGTGCCCTGTGGGTGAGCTTTATGAGAATTGTCACCCCGGATCACTTTCCTTTTCATCTTTCCATTCAATACCTGGCAATGGTGATAGTCGGTGGATTGGGCAGTGTCCTTGGATCCATCTTTGGTGCTGTCTTTATGATATTGACTCCAGAAACGCTCAATGTGCTCTCGAGCGCTCTCAGCGCACTGATACCTGGTATGGGGCAATTGTTTATTCCCATGAAAGAAGTTGTATTTGGTGCGTTAATCGTCTTATTTCTTATATTTGAACCGCAAGGGCTTGCGGAGATTTGGCGCCGGTTAAAGGCGTTTTTCCTGTTGTGGCCCTTTTCCTATTGAAGAATAGAAGAGCATTAGCTTCTATAAATCAGTGGCGAATTTGGAATGTTAGGAGGTGATGACAACGAATATTATAGTGGTTTGCACAAGAAAATCCGATATGTAAACCATATGGTAAAAACTGTTGCACCAAATAGATGAGGAGGGAGATGCGATGCGAAAATATTTAATTTTCATAACGATTCTGTCTATCGGGATGTTTTCAGCTGTCGGCTTGGAAAGTTTAGCAGCCGATGAGATTAAAGTGGGCGCTGTCCAGCCTATAACCGGCAGGTTCGCCTTTGCCGGGGTTCAGATTAATCAGGGGCTTGAGGATGCCTTGATGATGGCCAACGAGGAAGGCGGCATTAACGGCAAAAAGATCAAATACATCATGGAAGACGGCACTTACAATGTAGATAAGGCTGTCGCTGCGTTTAAAAGAATCATGGCCAAAGATAATCCCATTGTCATGTACGGGGAGAGCACCGGACTTGGCAAAGCCATTGCCCCTGAGGTCAGAGACCGTTATAAAATCCTGTACAGTTCCACCTCGTTTTCCAGTGAATTGGCAAATGCGGCTGACAATCCCTATGTTTTCGTACCCGGCCCCACTTACAGCGACATGTTCGGAATTCTGCTCAAATATATCGCCAAAGAAAAGCCTGGTGCCAATGTTGCATTCTTTTACAGTGACACGGAGTTCGGACGTGATCCGATACCTTACGGCAGAGATATGTGTAAAAAGCTCGGTCTGAACCTGGTCGCCGAGGAAGTGGCCAAAGTAGGCGGTGTCGATGTAGCTTCCCAGGTCCTGGATTTAAAACGTAAAAAAGCAGAATATGTTATTTTCCAGGGCTTTGTCCTTTCGCCTGTATCGGCAGTTATCAAGCAGGCCCGCGATTATGGGTTGAAAGTCAAATTTATGGGGACCCACTGGGGCACCCACAAAATGCTTTTGGATAAAATGGGCCCGCTGGCCGAAGGTTATTTGGGTGTCATGCCATACGCTTTTTACTATCAGGATGATATCCCCATGATCCAAAAGATCCGCGTCTGGAATCAGAAACATCATCCGGAAGTTAAGTATCGTCCCACGTCCTACATGCAGGGTTTCTTTACTGGTCTGGTTTTTGTGGAATGCCTCAAACGGGCCGACAAAGCCGGAGATTTAACCGGCGACGGCCTTGTCAAGGCGCTGCAGTCCATTAAAAATGTTGATGTCGGCGGCTTGATGGCTCCCATTTCGGTGATCAACAATAAAATTCCCATGGGAAGGGTATACAAGGCCAACGTCGGCAAGAAACAGTTCGAGCCGATTTCGGACTGGATCTGGACAGACTAGAATATGCGCAGCATTGAAAAGCCATTTTCAAAACGAAGGATGGATGGATTCATATTCTTTGTCTCGAGACACCCATGAGCGAACTGCAAACATTACCGGCACTCTTAAAGCGAAACGCCGAGCAGTACGGCGACAGCCGGGTAGCCATCCGCGAGAAGGAATTCGGAATCTGGCAGTCTGTCACCTGGAAAGGTTATTATGAAAATGTGAGGGACTTCGCCCTTGGGTTGCATGCGTTGGGGTTTAAACGCGGCAACAACCTTGCCTATGCAGGTGACAACCGTCCCCAGGGACTTTATGCAGAGTTGGCCGTCCAGGTGTTAGGGGGGGCGATCGTTGGAATATACCCGGACAGTCACCTGGAACAAGTGGAGTATATCATCAACCACTCGGATTCGGTTTTTGTTGTAGCGGAAGATCAGGAGCAGGCCGACAAAGTGCTGGAGCTAAAATCCGCCTGTCCCAAACTAAAAAAAGTCATCGTGGATGATCCGAAAGGAATGCGGCATTACGACGATCCGATCCTTGCCTATTTTAAAGACATTCAAAAGCAGGGACGGCAGCTGGCAGGAAATCAGCCGCTTTTATTCGACGAGATGATCGCTGACGTGACTCCTGACCATGTGGGCATGATCAATTACACTTCGGGCACCACGGGGCTTCCCAAAGGCAGCATGATCACCCAGAAGAACATGGTTGCCGTGGCCAGGCTGCAGGATGCGGTGGATGCCGCCAGGGATTACTTTGAATATGTTTCGTTTTTGCCTTTTGCCTGGATCGGGGAACAGGAATTCGGGGTCTACTGGCCACTGTACAAGGCGTTTGCAGTGAACTTTCCGGAAAAAGTGGAAACCGTTCAGGAAAATATTCGCGAAATCGGCCCTCATATTTTGCTGGCGCCGCCCAGAATCTGGGAGAAAATCTGTTCGGATATTCAAGTCAAAACCCAGGAGGCGGTCTGGATCAAAAGATTTATCTACCGGAAATTCTTGCCGGTGGGATACCGTATGGCCGATTTCATCCTGGCTAAAAAGAAACCTTCTATAGGATGGCGGCTATTAAGCTGGATCGCATATCTGCTGCTTTTCCGGTCGCTCAACAATTATTTTGGGCTGACGCGATTACGCCACGCTTACACCGGCGGCGCGCCCCTTGGGCCGGAGATATTTAAAATGTTTCTGGCCTTGGGGGTAAAAATCAAGCAAGCCTACGGAACCACTGAAACCACGGCGGCCAGCATCATCCATCGCACCGACGATATCCGTCTGGAGACGGTCGGTGTGCCCCTGCCGGAAATCGACGTCAAGACCACGGAGACGGGTGAGTTGCTGACCAGGGGCGATACCGTATTCAAAGGTTACTATAAAAATCGGGAGGCAACGGCCCGGGCCATGAAAGACGGCTGGTTTTACTCGGGCGATGCCGCCCTGATCGATGAGGACGGCCATGTGGTCATCATCGATCGCCTTGCTGACGTCATGGAACTTTCCGACGGCAGCCGGTTTTCGCCCCAGCTGATCGAAAATAAATTAAAATTTTCGCCGTTTATCATGGATGCGGTGATCATTGGCCAGGAAAAACCGTACATTGCCGCGATGATCTCCATTGATTCCGGCAATGCGGGCAAATGGGCCGAAAACAACCAGATTGCCTATACGACCTTTACCGATTTGTCGCAGAAAAAAGAAGTCTACGATTTAATCGCAGGAGAAGTGACTAAAGTAAATAAAACACTGCCCAAAGTTGCAAAAGTAAAGAAATTTGTACTTTTATATAAAGAACTCGATGCCGACGATGAGGAATTGACCCGCACCCGCAAGGTACGGCGCAGATTCGTCCTGCAGCGCTATAAGGAACTGGTCGATGGCCTTTACGGCGAACAGGCAGAACTCGATATCGAAGCGGATATCCGGTATCAGGATGGAACCGGGTATCGGATGAAGACAAGCGTGATGATTAGAGAAATTGGTATTTACTGAGTTAACCCCAATGTTGAATAAACAACATGCCAAAGAAAAGGTAATGGCCTTGCGTAATACCCAATATCATAGCGAGACCACTATTATCTGGATGCCCCCCCGTTGGTGGGTACAAAGGATGGGATCGATTTTGCCATGTTGTTTACCCTTTGGGAAAGCCGGAAGACTTCAGATCCTGTGTTGTCAAGAATTCGCGGTAGTCGAGTACAGCTTCACCCTTGACGCCTTGGCTCTGAAGCCCTCCGGCTTTTTCAACGTTAGGGTTAATTGCCCTGGCTGTATACCCCTGAGGTGCACAAGTCCGTTGCGTTTGTTTTCTATAAAAAATTTTACGGAGTAAAATTTTTTTGAATTGAATCATGGACGAAGCAGAAATATTCCAGCTAAAATTAGAAGACATCCATCTGAGCTTCGGAGGATTGAAGGCGCTCTCGGGCGTTACCACCGGTGTGAAGAAAGGCGAAATTTTTTCAATTATCGGACCCAACGGGGCGGGCAAAACTTGCCTGTTAAATTGTATCAACTGTTTTTATCAGCCAGAAGAAGGAAAGATCCTCTTTGAGGACCTGGATATTACCAATCTCAAGGCCCACCAGATTGCTACCCTGGGTATTGCGCGAACCTTTCAAAATGTTGAGCTTTTCGCCCACATGACGGTCATAGACAACATCAAGCTTGGCGGCCATGTGCATTTGAAATCCGGAGTCTTTTCCGGAGGTATTTACTTCGGCAAGACGCGCCGCGAGGAGATGGCATTTCGTAAACACATCGAATAAAAGATCATCGATCTTCTTGAAATAGAGCAAATCCGCAAGCAGCCCGTTCACACGCTGCCCTACGGCCTCCAAAAAAGGGTTGAGATCGCCCGGGCTCTGGCCATGCGCCCCAAAATTCTTCTGCTGGATGAACCCTGTGCCGGCATGAATCTGGAAGAAACCGAGGATATTGCCAGGTTTGTGCTGGATATCAACGAGGAATGGGGTGTCACTATTATTCTAATAGAGCACGATATGGGAGTAGTTATGGATATTTCGGACCGAGTGTGCGTTCTGGACTTCGGTCAGAAAATCGCCGAAGACGCACCCGCCAAGATCCGGCATAATGAACATGTGATCAAGGCGTATCTGGGTGAGAAGGATACGACGTACTCGCGGTTGGATGCTTGAGCCTGGAATCAAGATGCAGGATTCAGGATACAGGATACAGGATTCAGGATACAGGATACAGGATGCAGGATTCAGGTAGTAGCTATAACATGTCGATCATCAAGTACCAAGATTCGAGTATCTGATACAATTTTACGGTTTTCGTTTCAAAAAAATAATTAATGGATATTATTTCTGATTGCAGCCGATGGAGCCCCTGCTGGAAGTCAACAACATCGAAGTCATCTATCACAATGTAATCCTGGTTTTGAAGGGGATGTCCCTCAAGGTCCATGATGGCAAGATTGTGACTATATTAGGTAATAATGGTGCCGGCAAGACGACGACACTCAAGGCAATCTCCGGTCTTTTAAAATCGGAAAACGGAGAGGTTACCGACGGTCACATCCGCTTCATGGGCAAACGAATCGACCGACTGTACCCGGAAGAACTTGTGCGCATGGGCATTTTCCAGGTCATGGAAGGCCGTCGGGTTTTTGAGGATTTAACGGTCGAGGAAAATTTGATAGCCGGCGGTCACACGGTCAAAGATAAGACCAGGCTGAAGCAGGATCTCCAGATGGTCTATACATATTTTCCCCGGCTTGATCAACGCCGGAAAGTACTGGCCGGTTACATCAGCGGTGGCGAGCAGCAGATGCTGGTAATCGGCAGAGGGTTGATGGCTTCTCCGAAGCTCATCCTGATGGACGAGCCATCCATGGGCCTTTCCCCCATGCTGGTGGCCGAGATATTTGAGATTATCCAGCGCATCAACCGGGAAGAAGGCGTCAGCATACTGCTTGTAGAACAAAATGCCCGGCTGGCACTGAGCATTGCCGACCACGGTTATGTCATGGAAAACGGCCGCATAGTCCTGGATGACACAGTAGAAAAGATAAGAGAAAATGCCGATGTCAAAGAGTTTTACCTGGGGCTCACGGAGGTCGGCAAAAAGAAAAGCTATCGGGATGTAAAGCACTATAAGCGGCGCAAACGCTGGTTGACTTAGGGCTCACTCAAAAATAAATTCACATTTTATGCGCCGATGCATCCCGTCTGGCTGCGTTGCGAAAACTCGGAATATCTCTATATTCCTGCGTTTTCGCGCCTTGACCGACGGGCGCCTCACCGCCTAAAATTGGGAATTTATTTCTTCGTGAACCCTTAGTGCTCTAATCTGCAGATACTCGGAAAAAGAGTCAAATCTTATAAAAGAACGCGGAGCCGTTAAGTTAAAAGGATAGAACCATGCTCAATAAAGACTCCGGCATTGTAGTGGTCGGAGCAGGTGCAATCGGTAGTGTAACGGCGTCTTTTCTTCAACTATCCGGTTGGAACCCGGAAGTCGTTTGCAAACATCAAGAAATCGTGGATCGTGCAGTCAACGAAGGCTTTCACATTACCGGCGTCAAAGGGGAACACGTTGTTAGGCTAAATGCCGTAAAGAAAATCTCCGACTTGTCAGGCAAAAAGGATCTGCTGCTACTGGCAACGAGGGCATTTGACTGCCTGGAGGCTGCCTATGATTTAATTCCCTTCCTGAAACCGAGTTCAATCTTAGTTTCCATGCAAAACGGAATCTGCGAGGATGCTCTGGGTGAAATTTTGGGCCGTAAACGGGTTATGGGATGCGTGGTGGGATGGGCAGCAAATAACTGTGGTTTAGGAACAGTAAGGGTAACCTTAAACGGTGAATTTGTCATCGGCAACATCGACCAAAAACCGGATGACAATTTGCAGAGTGTCCAACGCGTGATCAATACAGTGGCACCGACACGTATCTCTGAAAATATTATTGGGGAGCTTTACTCCAAATTGATTATCAACTCCTGCATTACTTCCCTTGGGATAATTGTGGGTGAAGATTTGGGCACAATGATGGCCAATATAAGAGTACGCCGGCTATTTTTAATTCTTTTACGTGAAGCGATGGACGTCGCTGATGCCATGATGATCAAGGTAGCACCGGTGTTAGGCGGCAAATTGGATTACTACAGATTTTTAAGCGGAAGGGGGACTATCGCTGAACTGAAACGTCATGCAGTGATGCGATTCCTGGGGTTCAAATATCGTGGAATAAGATCATCGACTCTGCGGCTTGTCGAGCAGAGCCGCAAGACCGAGGTCGATTATTTAAACGGCTACATTGTTGATAAGGGGAGGATGAAAGGTATCGATACGCCGTTCAATGCAGCAATTGTAGATATGATAAAAGAAATTGAAGAGGGCAAACGGAAGAGCACCAGGGATAATCTTGATGATGCCCGGTTTCATTATATTTGATCAGCTAAAGGGACGTTCCATTCCTTTGGGGATAATCACGTCATAGTTCTCTTTCGGCCTGTCACAGCTGTCCAGGGGAAGTGCATTGGCGTTCTTACGAAACCCAAAATTTGCTATTAGGCTGATATAATTCCCAAAAAAAGAGCGTCTGCTTATCCCTCCCAGCCATCTTTTCAACAAGGGGCTAAGTTTATAGAGTTCCTTTAGTACCCAAACTCGACCCTGATATAATTCAGCGCGTGTCATTCGTTTTGGTTTAAAAACTACATCGCTGGCATCATATTTGAGCCACCAATGGTCGTCAATAAGTCGCTTTTGCGCTTTCATCCTTTCATAAAGAATCGTTCCGGGATAGGGTGTTAAAACGGTAACATCAACGACATCAATTTTACTTTTTACTACGAATTCCAACAAGCCTTCAAAGCAGGCCTGATCATCACTGTCAAAGCCTACGATAAATGAACCTAAAATTGCAATTCCGTGTTCATGCAGCTTTTGGACGGCTAAAAAATAGTCACTGTTGATATTCTGAAATTTTCCAACTTCGTTAAGTTTAGCACTGGAATTGGTTTCAAAGCCGACGAATAATCCTGCGCAACCACTTTTTTGAAGCAATTTCAGGACCTCTTTTTGATTTACTACTGTAACAGCCGCCTGACCAATCCACTTCTTTTTCAGTGGGGCTAAGCGATTGAGCAGCTGATTGGCATACGCCTTTTTTCCAACTAAATTATCATCCACAAACAAGATATCATCTCCTGCGAGTGTTTCGATTTCGGTAATCACCTCAACTACAGGACGCACTCTAACGCCCTTTCCATAGAGAGATGAAACCGAGCAAAAATGACACTTATAGGGGCATCCCCGTGAAGTTTGAACCAGATTGATTGTATCGTATTGATCCCTTTGCAACAGTTCTCTTTTCGCAATCGGAATATTCTCAAGGCTTGGCAGACTTGCGGATCGATAATATCTTTTTAAATTCTTATTTCTAAAATCCTTTAGCAACCGTTCCCAGTTTCCTTCAGCTTCACCGAGTACCAAGGAGTCGGCATGCCGGATAGCTTCGTCCCGAGCTACATTTGGGTGAATTCCACCTAAAACTACTGGCATATTGCGATGTCGAAATTCATCCGCGATCTCGTACGCTCTCATGGCTGTCTTAGTGTTAACCGTGATCCCAATCAGATCAGCTTCATCATCAAATTCTATTGGCTGGACAAATTCATCAATAATCGATACCTCTATGTCGTCAGGTGTGAGGCTGGCTAATACAGCCAAAGCCATCTGAGGAAAGTGAAAATTTCCCCCCAAATTACGAGGGCCCTGCAAAGAAGGTGAAATAAGCTTTATTTTCATATCATCCCAGGTTGGATTAACGCCTCACAGTATTCGTCCAGTTTTCTCCGATTATCATAAGCCTGCAGATAGCAGAAGCAAATTTGACTGCCAAGCTTTTTAGAAATTACCGATAGGTTAATATTTTATCCAATTCCTCCAATTCCCGCTCCATGCCAAACTTTTCAAATAAGTTTTTTGACTTTTTGAGATACTCATCTGCAGTAATACCCATAAGTTTTCCGTATCGGTTTCCTTCTTCGCTAAGTCTTTTGCCAATCTCCATATAGGTCTTTGCGCGCTGGACATCTGCGCCAAAACGCTCGGCTATTTTGATGCTGTGACGCCAGAACCGAGTAGCTCTTGCGTGGCTACCAATGAGCCAATAATAAAGACCAATCAATCTGAGGATCTCCGTGCGGTCAAATGCGTATTTAAAAGAGTTCTTCAATGCGCGCTTACCGCTTTTTTTGGCTTTTTTAATGATTTTCAATTTCTCTTTATGGCCGTGGGATAGGATGGATCGTTCGAGCAAGTAAAGATCCAGTAGGAACTGACCTTTTAAATAGCCGCTGATATAAATCGGCGGTACAAAACCGATTTTTGAAACCAGTTCTTTCGCCTCCAAGAGGCTTTCTTGAGCACCGCTGATGTCGTTTAGATTAATTTGGATGGCCGCTTTATATCCAAGATAATAAATCATTACAAGTTCCCGGCCCGTCTGTCTGTGAAAGGCAATTCCGTTGTTCGCTTCCTTCAAAGCATCGTAAAATTTTCGAAACAGAATTAATAATATTATTTTCAATGAGTACCGATATTCGGTTGCATTTTCATTGCCATAAGTCGCCCAGATCTCCGACAATTTGTCTATTATAACCGCCGCTTCATCAAACGCTCCCCGCTCAATGTTGAGATAGCCGTAAAACACGATGTAGGTGGATACATGCCAGTATTCACCATACCTGAGATTAAGTGCTACCAAATTTTTATCATACCCTTTGACATCGGGCCAATTGCCTGTGTGTGCGTTATGTAACAGCTCAAATAAGTTGTAGTAAAAAATCTGCTTAATCTCATTTTTATCTATTATTTCTTTTGCATAGTCTAGTATCTTCTTGCTAAGCTTGAAAGAAATACCGGTCCAGGCGAAAAGGCCGCTAGCACTGATCCACATGCCAAACCCATTCTCTATTTTGGAGATGTCAAATTTGTTAACCCGTTCAAACGTATTGATAAATTCAGAAAAACAACGCTGAGGATCCAAATGAACCAGCGTAATCGCTTTCTTATAACTAAGGTCAAAAAACTCATTATCCCTTTGGCTGGGAATCTTTTTAGATTTTCTAAAAGCCAGATAAAGATCGGCAATCACACCAAATAGATCATAAACAAGGTTAAAACTCATAATTATCTTATTTTTCGATGTCCCGAAACCCCATCGCTCTAAAACACTGTCAAAAAATTTCACAGCGTTTTCATAGCGGCCTTTATTAAATAAGGCCAGGGCAATATTCTTTTCAAATGCAGCAAGTTTTTCGGGGTCTGCTGCTTTGCCATATTTCTTAAGGTAGAGTTTCAAGCCCTCTTGGTAATAGTTCAGCGCTTCGGCTGATGCCGAAGAGCGTAACGCTTCTTCACCGGCCTTCACCAAATACTCCTCTGCTTTTTCCAGACTGTCACCCCGACTGTAATGGTAAGCCAGCATGCCATAAAACTCCGGCAGCTTTTCCCGAAAAACTCTCTCTATTGTGATAGCAACTCTCAGATGCAACTCTTTTCGCTTTTCATGTAAAATCGATTCGTAGGCAGCCTCTTGAGCAAGGGCGTGCTTAAAGAGATACTCTATTTCCTCCATTCTCTTCTGTTCCTTAATCAGCTGGATTTCTTTCAGGTGAGACAGCCTGCCGTCAATATCCTCAATCGCACCGACCACCTCAGTTAGAATTCGATAAAAAAAGTTTCTTCCGATGACCGAGGCCACCTTGATCAGATTGCGGGTCTTATCTTCAAGCCGGTCAATTCTGGCCATCAGCACATCGTTTATTGTCTGGGGGACAACAACGGATTCAATCTTATTTGTTACCTCAAACTCACCATTTTTTATCACCACCACATTATCATCAATTAAGGAGCGCACGACTTCTTCAATAAAAAAGGGATTGCCGCCGGCCCTTTTCAATATTTGATTTCTAACATCAAGAGGAAGGCTCCTGATGCTCAACATATTGTTGATCAGGACTTCACCCATTCGATCATCCAACGGTTGCAATAAGATTTTAACAGTATACACTTTAAGATTCTCTTTAATTGCCTCAAGGATTCGGTCACTGGTTTCTTTATAACGGGGACGATATACCAAAATAAAAAGAATTGACTGAGTCTCTGCCAGGCTAATAAGCGACTCTATAAGTCCTATCGTACTCGAATCTGCCCAATGGACATCCTCGGCTACAAGAACTAACGGGCTAATATTAGAGACTTTGATTAAGAGGTCACGCATGGCTTTTAAAATCAGCTTTTCCAGTGCTTCACCCTCTATCCCTTTGACCCGCTCGGCATACCTTCCAGTTAGCTTCATCCCCATAAGGGTGGCCACAAACGGAAGGATTTCATTCATTTCTTCCGGAAATACATTTTTAACTGCGGTTTCCAGCCTTGCAAATGAGAAGGATTCACTATCATCTTTTTTTATGCCAGCCCACTGCTTCAGTATATCGATTATCGGGTGAAAGCTAAGATTGCGTCCCATAGAGATCGCTCGGCCCTCAACGAGAGTTACCCGATTCATTACCTCACGTTTTTTTAACTCGGCCACAAGCCTTGATTTGCCAATCCCTGCCTCGCCAATAATATTCACTACAGATCCCTCACCATTGATTAGCTTCAACACCTGAAGCTCCAGTCGGTCAAGTTCTCGATCTCGGCCAACCATCTCAGAATAAATAATCCGTTCCGATCCCAGGCGCGGTCGGTATAAATCCTGAACGGCCGATAAAAGCCTGTATACGGCAAAGGATTCTTTTTTGCCTTTTACTTCCTTTTCTCCCAGAGCTTCGAACTTAAACAACTCACGGGTAAGCTTATAGGTAATCTCGGTGACATAGGTTGTCCCCGGCTCTGCCAATCTTTCCATCCGGGAAGCCAAATTCACTGTATCCCCTACGGCCTTGAATTCAACACGAAGATCATTGCCCAATGTGCCGACTACTGCCGGACCGGTGTGAATCCCGATTCTCATCTTGATCGGTGGTATGGATATTCGTCGCCTTTTGGTGTCGTTGAATCGGCCGATCTCACGGTGAACTGCCAGTGCTGACCGAAGGGCTCTCTGAGGAGCGTCTTCCAGTGCAATCGGTGCGCCGAAAAGAGCCATTATCCCATCTCCGGTCATTTCGTTTACCGTGCCATCATACTCACGAACTTTATAAATTAGTATCTCATAAATCTGATCCATGAAAGCATAGCCTGCTTCAGGACCCAAATTATCGATAAAAGCAGTAAAACCTGCCATGTCACAGAACATAACGGTGATTTGTTTGCGTTCACCTTCAATTTTATCCTTCTGAGCCAGAATTTTCTGAGTCAGACCCTGAGGCAGATATCGCTGGATTTTTTGCAATCTGTCGTCCAGGTAAGGAACATTAGTGGGCAAGATCCCCGCTTTTTCTTCTGCGCTAAGTACTATTTTGTGTCCGCAATTATTACAGAATTTGGCGTTTTCTGGATTTTGCTTATGACATTTCGGACATTTCATCATATGTATTCCCGGAAACATTTATCCTGTCGATGCCACAGGTGATTTCACTATTGACATTCATAATTACCTTGCTGTCCAAGAATTTTTAATCAAGGAAATTTATGCTACATCAAATCAAGTGCAGACCCAGAAAGAGAGTTATTCTGTGCAAAGGAGTATGCGGCGTAAATCGAGATTGCTTTCAGAATATGCTTTCGTCAGAGCAATCCATCTATTGGGAGAATGGAAGGCACAGTTTAAGTTTCGTCAATTCCTCAGAGGTTGCGGTTGACAAATCGTCAGTGTTTTATAATGGACAGCTTTTTATTCGTTTTCGTCAGAATACCCTGTCTGCAGGCGGACTGCAGGGATTGGCGAGGCGAACCGCGTCGACCTGTCCCGTCGAAATTTTGACGAAGTCGAAAGTCCGCAAGAGTGAAGGCAGGTCGAATGCGACGCAATTCCGCTTGATACCCCGCCGCTTGCAGTGGGGAGTTTTATTAATTTTTTGGAATAATATTTCGTGATAAATTTGTCAATAATTTTACTTTAAAAGAGACATGGGCTGTAAATATCCGAGATCAGGCAAAATAACAC
>Ga0126334_10000402_pt1 | contig 12755 bp, 18 predicted proteins | sample InaspJWI49metaG_FD_94491 | JGI IMG/M metagenome (GOLD analysis project Ga0126334, IMG submission 94491) | Marine gutless worms symbiont microbial communities from Oahu, Hawaii - Inanidrilus sp. 2 OAHU.JWI-49 metaG | ecosystem: Host-associated > Annelida > Digestive system > Unclassified...
CGCCTGGCAGAAGTAATTAGAGGAGTTAAATTTGTCAATGGTGTCGAAGAAAAACGGATTGCCGCCTAATTTCTTCATACACAACTATTGACTATATCTCTCCGGTCTGTCAAATGGACCGGCTTCACCTTCCCTGAAATGGGTCGCTTGGGCGTAACTTCCTTTCCGAGCCGTAGGCTCTACGAGCCGGAGGCCCACCTTCCCGTCCAGCATTTACAACCCTGGAATTCGGTACTATGATCCGCTAAGACTTCCGAATGCTTATCTCAGGTTTGTTCACTCATCGCTATCCGCCCCTGATACCTTCCCCCCGCTATTGCGGGATGACACATCTATCTTAATAAACTATAGTGTGCCTTTTGCGGGTAAGGCCACATCCGGATCTCCTCTCCGAGGCGTAGGCTCTACGAGCCGGACGCCCAGTTCCCGGGCTACCCCTTTGAGAACATGCCCTGGTCTCAGATCCCGTCTGTTGCGGGCCATAGCTAAAAGCGACGGCTGCTGGTGACTCGCGCACTCGCCATATCGCATACAAGTCTACTGCCTTCCGACACAGTCCAACGCGTCGGCTTTCTCCCGCATAAGCGAGATAAACCCAATGATCACAACTATACATTTTTCGGGGCTCAATACACAAGCCTGTTGTACATCCCGATTCATCGGGGCACTCTCGCTCCATCCAGCTCTCCCGCCGACGGCGGGATTACAGGTCTTGCCCGTGGATTTCGCCAATGAGCTGTTGGCTAAACTTTGCTCATGTGGGACTTCCGCAGATCCCGCTACTCAGCTCCGGAGCAAGCTCCGCAATGAGATTTATTGCTGATCCATTCTCCCTAATGCCAGAGCAAGCCCTGCAGAAGGGTGCATAGTTTTCACTATGTACGGTCACCCACTGGGTAACAATATCAAGTTTGATCCACCGTTGTGGAATCCCAGCGATTCGGATTTATCTGGGCACGAGCAAACGCATTGTTATACGTTTTCATTTTCCATTGGTAACATAGTTCTGCAGTCCACTTGTGTTTTTCCGTCGGCCCCCAATTTTATAAGTTTTTTAGAAATACGTTCCCATATTGTTAGGAGTCCTCCGGATTTAGATATTGTATTATCAATCAGTTCTTGACCTTTTACGGTCAAACACCACCCTTTTCCAACTTTCTCGATCAAGTCTCTTTCATTCAGCCACTTAACTGAAGCGAAAATCTCTCTATCTGTTGGAATCGCATGATTGATCCCATCAGCCACTTGCTCTATCTCTTTTCTACGTGCTGGTCTCTCACCACAAGCCAGTGCTATTGAATATAATATCCACGAGTATGTTTTGGCATATGTCATATTATCTGCGTACGCTCGGTGTCACGGGCGGCATGGTCTTCGCCGTCCCGTGAACACCGTTGTTCGCTGGTCCTTCATTAGTAGATTAGTCAATTTCATCCAATATAGAATCAAGACGTTTATCTTTAATCATCTCAAGCAGCTCGAATTCACTGTCTGCAAGTAAAAAAAGAGATTTCCTAATGTTAGACTCATTCATTTCAATATCATGCCATTTTTTATCACCAGATAGATCTTCATAGCTAATTCCGTCATTGTAATACCATGTGTGGTCTGCAAAATAGATAGATGGCTCATTTCGGTGTCGGACCACTGCATTTCCGCCTATCGTTGTTCCAATAACTTCAAACCCGAATGGATTCAAATAACCACCAGGAGATACATATTGTAGGTTTTCTGCAATGAACCTTGATTCATCACACCATCGTATTTGACTCTGTACAGATGATAACTTTTGGATTATTTCTTTATGATCGATAAATGGCATATTTTTACAGCGAAGGCCGCGGTTCACAGGCCGCGAGGTACGAGCGGTCCTCTTTGAAACCGCTTGTTATAGGTTTTCACTTTCTTTAGGAGGATGTATGGTCCAAGAGCTAATAAAATCCACTGATTCAATAGCTTCCCCATTGGATTTCAATTTATAGACCGCTTCTGGATCACCAGGTTCTAAATTTTCTTCATCAAAAGGAATTGAAAAATCCTGGCCATTATCGCATCGCTTAAACACAATGGTGTTTTCCGAAATGGTTTTTATAATTCCATGAAGCTGAATTCTTTCTTTGAGGCTTTCATCCTTATTGAGATAGGTTAAGCCAATCAAAATGTGTTTGCCGATATATTTCTCTTTGAGATCGCTCATTCTCAACCTATAACGGATTGCTCAGCAGATTCGGGCCGCATTTTGGCCTGAGTTTGCTGAAACAAAATGTTATGCGTATTGCTCAACCAGGACACCCCTCCGGGAATTGGTCACGGACCAAGTTAAGCTCAATGCCGTGCTCCAGCCATGCTTTAAGTCCAGCAAGGACCATTGTATATCCGCCTTTTGCATCAACTGCCAGTGGCAAAGCCTCGTCACAATTAACAGGGAAGCCCCAGTTGGATATTCTCACTAATGTCGCATCGTTTTCACGAGACTCAAACCTCCATTCGACTATAGTCTGATCACTATCCCACTCGACCAATATGCGTTTGTTCTCTTCGAACTCTTTGACTGTCAGATCATCGCCAATTCCGAACATCTCCCAGTCACAGCGCACCTTTTTTCCCAGCGCAAGCCGGCCACTGCTTTTTGTAAACCAGAATTTGGTTGTAATTTGCGGACTTACAAACGCTTCGAAAACCTCAGCAACGGGCCTACGAATAAGCATTTGAGACTCTACAACTATTGGATTGCTACTTTCCATAATTACGATTCCTATTTTAGTGGCACTCATGCCTTGTTCGCATAACCCACAAACCCCGCATGTTTTTCCTGTCAGGTGCATCCGTTTTGTTCTGCAATTTATTCTTTTTTAAAGAGCTGGCTACCAGTATATGGATTATATTTATAGTTTCCAGGAAACACTTCGTTAGTCTTTTTATCCATCTTAGGTGGCAACATGAAACCTAGAGGTAATCTCCATGTGTATTCATTTCCTTTATATGATATTCTGAATAATTCATCATTAGAAGGATCAACAATCTTTTTTCCATCCTTTTCACTTTCGAACACTATAAAAAACATACTTTGACCCAATGGGCCTAACATGGTCGATAAATTGAGTTTTAGTTGACTTAAAAAGTCTTGCATATCTTGAGGCAATTGTCTCTGTTTAAAAGGATGGATACGGTCGTTATCATGCGTAATTATATACGTCTTTTTGATAACTTTATTTTTTTGCTCACTTATAAGTTTACCTGAACCGAGCATTTTAACATCAACTATGACCAAAATAATATAATTGCTAAAATATTGATATATGTTATTTTTTACTTCTTCGGAAACCATATTATTATCATCAAATGTTACCTTCCAGAAATGATTAGGTATCCACCACATAATTTTTAGCCGGTCATTGCTTTTATCCACTTTTTGTGTTTCGTAGATAAATTGTTTCATATCGAAACTGTATATATTGGGTGGCATAAGTACGATCAAAAAAATAATGATTAGCAATGATTTTTTCATAGCTTCCCTTTGGCAGAACGACAAGCGCACCGACGGCAATGGAGCGCAGCGGAATTACCGTACGGTGCAGCGCCTCGTTCGGCAGTATCCTAAAATTCCTCATAGCCTCAGTCGGGGCTATGTTGCTTTATCCACTCAGGCCCGGCCAGGGCAGATAGCGCTCGTACTTCGGCCGGCGGGCTCAGTTGGAGTTTTATAGTCTTGTCTAAGGAGGCGGCAAGCCATTTCTTTACTTCCGTCGGATTTCCAAGCAGCATCAGTAAATCTCTATCCACCTCTTGGTCTGACACCGGCTCGCCACAAAAACCCCTTAGAGTATTGGAAACGATCTCCATCCGGCGGCGAATTGCTAACAAGGATATGTTCCTGCCGCACGCTGCAAATGCCTTCTCCGAATTGAGCTTCCCGCCAATCGCGTCAAGAACAATCCGGAGATTCTCCACAAACCTCCAATGACATGGCCAAAGCATGTCAATGGCGAGGGCCAACGAGAGATCTGCCTCGTCACCATTTTCAGTGTCGTGAATGATGGTCCGAACTGTGGTTTGCCAGAAACCTTCGTGTTCCTTATAATATTCCGGGCACTGGTTAAGGTAAGCAGATTCATACTCGCTTGCTCTTAAGAGAATCCACACATACTTTGTTGCCGCATCGTCACCAGACCGCTCCCAATTGATCACACTACGGATTTTCTCAATTACCCTTTGGACTTGCCATTCTTTCAACGGCGAGCGCTCCCCAAGGTAAGCAAGGAGGCGAGACGCCGGGATGGTGTCGATGGGCAAATCGACCTCTGTGCTTGGGCATCCTGCACACCACGCCGAAAGAGCGGCACAGGCATTTTGCCACGCTGTTTCACTGGGGTGTTTCTGACCGGGCGAACGGGTGCCCAACCCTTTTGTCGTCTCTCCTGCACCGATCGCCTCAATAATGTTGTAAACCCATCGATCGGCCTTGTGATGGCACAATTCGAGGCTGGAAATGAGTTCTCGAATCTTCGATACGTTTGCACCAATAGGAGCAATATGGTCCTCCATTGCATCGATGGTCATGATTTCCGAATCAGCATGCAAGGCGCAATTACGCCACCATAATCGGCAAGATGTTGTCATCTATTCTGCCCTCGTGATTCATATGCTGCCGAACGTTGGAATTGAGCAGCGCCGGTCAAGGTGCTACCCCACCCGATGAAGGACTCAAGCTCGTTGAGGCTCAAGCTGATTAAATTGCCACGGTTTTAGGCGTCTGCTCAAATGATAGGTTATGACGCACGTGCTATCAGGCAAGTATTTCTCGATAATGAATCCAGTTTTCTAGAGAGTTGTTTCCCCCGCATAACAGCAGGACTACATGATCCATTCCTGTAAACTCCCCTTTAAGTCGCCGTGCTGCCGCAAGTGTGCATGATGCAGCCAGCTCGGTATTCAACTTGGCTCGCTCGAGGAGAAACACCCCAGCGTCGAAGGCCTCTTTGTCTGACACTAGAAGATAGCGCTCCGCGTGCTTCTGCATTAGGGCAAGAGCGTCTTCGGCAACGTAGGGAGACCCAAGCGTCTTTGCAAGCGACTTAGGGACGATTTGCACAACCTTCCCTGCTCGCAATGCCTGCCTCATCGTGTCCGATCCTTCTGTTTCTACGCCCCAAATGCGTACCTCAGGCTTCAGCGCTTGGATTGCCACAGCAATTCCTGTAAACAGGCCCCCGCCGCCGATGCTTATGAAGACATCGGTCACCTCGGGCAGGTCCTCTAGGATCTCCAAGCCGATGGTCCCCGCCCCTGCCATTTGAAAAGGATTGTCGAAAGGATGGAGGAGATTCCATCCCTCACGCTTCAGTTGGTCTGCTCTCTCGAAGACCTGCGAAAACTCAGGCGACAAATCCACCTGCGCACCGTAGCCCTGCGTAACCTCGATGTAGTTCCTGGGGGTGTATGCTGGCATGCAGACGATCGCCCGGGTGTTGAGCTCACGTGCAGCAAGGGCCATGCCTTGTGCAAAGTTCCCTCCGCTAACCCCCACGACGCCATGTTGGCGCTGCCCTGGCGTCAGTTGCAGAATCTGACTGAAGGCTCCTCGAGGCTTGAACGAGCCGGTTCGCTGGAAGAGCTCAAGCTTGAGGTAGATGTTTGTGCCCAACTGATTGCTTAAGGCAGTGTTCTTCTCAAGGATCGTCCGCCTCACGTACGGGGCGATATTTATCCTTGCGCGTTGTACGTCAGCAAGCGAAATCATAGTTCCTCCAAATGGACATGCCGAGGCGATGAATGGTCCACGGCACCTAAGGCCAGCAAAAGCCCCTCCGCCGTCTCAGCGCCTTGTGCGTCATAACCCACAAACCCCGCAGTTAGCGCAGTTTGCCTTGTATTGACGGGCGTTTGATGATGAAGCATTATTCAAGAGAGGTGCCGACATGCTTCATCGTTATACAAATCAGTATCTGGAATGTTGCAGGCTAGCATATTTCTCAATCCGTTCCACCCAAACTTTAACTGCCAGACTCAACGAATTAGAAAACTTCCTGAAAACACATAGAAACCGGTCTGTCAAATGGACCGGCTTCACCTTCCCTGCGGTGGGTCGCTTGGGCGTAACTTCCTTTCCGAGCCGTATGCTCTACGAGCAGGAAGCCCACCTTCCCGTCCTGCATTTACCTCCCTGGACATCGATACTATGGTCCGCTAAGACTTCCGAATGCTTTTTTCAGGTTTGTTCACTCTTCGCTATCCGCCCCTGATACCTTCCCCTTGCGGGTAAGGACACATCCGGATCTTCTCTCCGAGGCGTAGGCTCAACGAGCCGGAGGCCCAGTTCCCGAGCTACCCCTTTGAGAACATGCCCTGGTCTTCCCGCCAGCGGCGGGATGGTGACTCGCACACTCGCCATAGTGCATACAAGTCTGCTGCCTTCCACGTAATTCAGCGCATCGGCTTTCGCTCCGCTATGCGGGGCTTATCCTAACGACCACAATTATACATATTTCGGGGCTCAATACACAAGCCTGTGGTACATCCCGATTCATCGGGGCACTCTCGCTCCATCCAGCTTTCCCGCTGAAATCGGGATTACCGGTTTTGCCCGTGGATTTCGCTAATGAGCTGTTGGCTAAACTTTGCTCATGTGAGACTTCCGCAGATCCCGCCACTCAGCGCCGGAGCAAGCTCCGCAATGAGATTTATTGCCTGATCCATTCTCCTTAATACCAGAGCAAGCCCTGCAGAAGGGTGCACAGTCTTTCACTATGTGCGGTCACCCACTGGGTAACAATATCAAGTTTCATCCACCGTTGTGGAATCCCAGCGATTCGGATTTAGCTGGGCACGAGCAAGCGCCTTGTTATAAATCGCTACCATTCATTTCTAATGACAATAAATTTAAAATATCCGTTAAAGACTTTCTAATTCTTATTACTTTTGAGGCCTCTCATACGAAATATTTAAGCCCTGAGCTAAAACCAATAGTCCATATTTTTTCCCAAGTTCATTAATTTTGTCATTCGTATCCTTTCCAAAAATTTTGCCGGATAGGATTATACAATTGCCAAATTCATCGGATAATTTGAAGACAGCTCCCTCTGCACCTTCAATCTGTTTTGCCTCTGAAATAAATTGTGCTACAGCTATTTGCGAGTTATTTTTCATTTTTTCCTATGTTCATAAGGGTAACTTGGAGGGTTTACAAGGAAATAACCAGAAAATTAATCAAATGTTTATTCAATGTGCCAAAAGTTTCAACCGCAATTTACACCCGCTCAAGTTCACCCACTGGTTACACGCGTCGCTCAATATACCGGCAAAGCACCAAAGAATTTGGTGCTACCACCAAACATCCTGCCGCAAACCAAACTGCCGACTGCGCTGTTCCAGTAGCATCCAGAAGCCAGCCCCCGATAGCCGGCAACAGTACAGTACCGAGATAATATGTCGTGTAAAAGATACCCAAGCCTGTTGGACGACTCGCCGGCGAAAGCAAAACTCCCGGTAATGCCATGATCGGGCCAACAGTGATTCCCATGATTGCAGTTGCTGCTACCCACAATACAACAGGGCCAACTACCGGAACCAGATTAATCGTAACCGCACTGGCAAGGCAGCCGATCCAAAACAGAACATCACCACGCTCTGAACGGTCAGCCAGATAGCCACCTAGTGGGATAGTTATCATAAAAAGCCAGGATAGTAACCCGACAGCAAGGCCCGCTTCAGTATGACTGAGACCTTGACCCATCAATAATTCCGGCGCGTAGCTGGAAAACACCACGTAGCCGCCCGAGCTCATCAATGGCCAGGCGAAGCTACCAGCTAATATCGCTCGAAACTCGTGCGTTGATATAGACCAGAGAGCGGCCGGCTCCCGACTTGTCTCGGTTCGATGTTCCACAGATCTTCCAAGATCCCTCAGCGCCAGAGTCACCAGCAGCGCACACACCGGAAGCAACACTGTCACCAGCATCGCGATTCGCCAACCTAGCCACGACTCCAACCCCGGAAGAATCGACAGGCCGAGCGCGATACCAATGGGCCACGACAGTCCAAGAAAGCCCATCGCAGTGGATATCTCCCGGCCGGAGAACCAGTCCGATAAAATTTTCGCCGCGATTACAGTTACAAACACAGCTCCGATGCCCCCCATAATCCGGCCCAACAACATCGTAAAAAAACCAGAAGACGTCGCGGCTAGGCCTCCTCCGGCAATCAATGCAATCAAACCAATAGACAACGTCCGACGATCACCAATACGACTTGCTATCATTCCACTAGGTATAGACAGAACAATACCCATTATCATGAACAAGCCAAGTAACATGCCTACTTCTGTGTAGGTGAACAGGAACACTTCACGGAGAGAGGGCATCAGCGCAGCAATGCCAATAAACTGCAAACCCACACCACTACGTGCGAACACTAGTGAAGCTAGTATTATCCAGCGCATCTATATCTAGGTTGCATAACGTTTCAGGTAACTTGGCGGATTTCTTTTCAAACAGTCGGAAGACAGCAAATAATAGGTGTATACAGGACCTGCTGCGAAAACCGCTACTTATACCCGCTCAAGTTCAAACGATTGTTATGCGGCAACTTTATACCTACGGAAGATTGATTTGCCATGAGACACCATAGCGATCATTTACCCAGCCAAATTTCTCACTGAATCCATATTTGTCTAGCGGCATCAAAATTTCTCCGTTTTCCGATAAAACGGAATACACATGATCGAGTTCTTCCTTGGACTCGCAGTCAACAAAAATCGAAATAGCTGGAGTAAAACCAAAATCATGTTTAATTGTCGTGTCAATGCAAATAAACTCACTACGATTTAGGGAAAATGTGGCTGTTTTTACTTTACCTTTATTAGGCCCATCTTCGTATCGGAACAATTCTATTACTTCAGAGCGAGGGAATAGATCGATGTAAAAATTCATCGCCTCTTCAGCAACACCATCAAACATCAAGTGCGTGCGAATTTTAGTTACCATTAGTACCTACTCTTTCCTGCCTCACAATGGTTGAACTGTGCGGCCCGGATTTCTGCGTCCGCACAAGTGAAAGGTTATGAACTACTCTTTTACACTAAAGCGGCGCTCCCAACCTTCATTGCAATCAATCCCACCGCAGACATACCACCTCAATTTGCCTGCATTAGGGCCATCACCTTTATCTATATCTTTATCAAGATCAAAAATCTCTTCTTTATGTTTGCGGCCATACTCCAATAATTGAGAGTCCATAGGGTTTAAGGTATTGTTGAATATAACTTCGTTGTTAGCTTGAACATAAACGACATAATTTTTGTAACCGCTTGATTGCCAATAAAGAAAAAGAAAGAATAAAATTCCGAAAATAATCAAACCAATTGCAAGTTGTCCCACGGATTTAAATATTTGATCCTTGCCGAGTTTCATTCACAATAGTATGTCATAATGTCCACAATCACCAGACTACGGAAGCCGCAGGCTGTAACTGGTCAGGTGAATTGTGATGATACTTATTATGGCCTTCCTCTGGAAGAGAGGTTATAAAGAAAAGCATCACCTCAACTTTTAACCCTCAACCAATGGAGGCCAAAATGAAATTTTACACTGGCAATCATAAATATTACTGCGGAATCGATCTGCATGCAAGAAAGATGTACGTTTGCATTCTAAACAATTCAGGAAAAATCGTTATGCACAAAAACATCAAGACCGATCCAGAGATATTCTTTGAGCTCATATTCCCTTATCTGGAGGATATCGTCGTCGGGGTCGAGTGCATGTTTTCCCCCGAAAATATCTCGGGATCTTCGACTGGCAATAGATTGCGGATCTGTGCCACGAACATCACATCCCATTTATTCTCGGGCATGCGCTATTCATGAAAGCCGTTCAAGGTGGCAAAACCAAATCAGGCTTCGTTCGTTTACAGCGAACTTCGACCCGACAATAATGATAAGATCGATTCGCGAAGGATCGCTGCGTTAATAAGAGGCGGTAACTTTCCGCTGGCATACTGGCCTTAGCCATAACAAGCTTTGAACCCGACGCCTTGACTGAGCCCCGCCGTTAGCGGGATAAACCTCTATTAAGGGAACCCAAAAAATTTCTAAGGTCCACACTCGGCGGGCAGACCGTCTGCCAAGCTCCAACGGCAGTAAACGGACAGCTTCGATGCCTTTAGGTCACGTCTTTAGCGTGATTTGGAGCAGACACTGAATCGTCTGAAACCAGCGGCGGAAAGCCAAAGTTAGAGTAACAAGTCCTTTGCAAGACGTCATCGTAGAAGGCGGAAATAAAATGAATCCTTTTTCCAGTCTATAGGAGAAGTTTTTCCTTGACAAAGGAAGGCCATATATTATGTTATGCAGCTCCCGAAATGAAGAGGACAGCTTCAACTTATGTACAACACAGGCTACCACGAACATGCTTTCTGCTCTGCCAATTCCTGTTGTCCCATTCGTCACTTGTCAGATCATCGCCTCCGCAAAGAAATCACCCCAAAAGCTACCCCTCGAAATAGAGCTACCGAAATGATTCCAGACGCCTCCATTTCAACGACGGCGCAGCCTTTAGATCTCCGCTGTTCAATCTCGCGTTTCGCCTCTCAGTACCAGCTGCGGATTAATCTGGACTCCTGGAGGTGGTGTCGTTATATTGAATTTGTAGATGGACTCGACAAAACGCAATAGCAGTAAATCGGGAGGTGGAGTATGAACCCTTGGATTGCTTTCGCTGGCTTGACTTTAATGATCGTTTTTTCCACAGCCGGGGGAACTCAGGAAACCGTATCCGACGCGCTTCTGGAGATATTTCCCGCTGATGAGATCTCCAGTGCCCTGGACGAGGCACCCTTCAGAGAAGGGCCTCCTCCTGACACGCCCGATGGCATCCCCCACCAGCAGCACAATCAGAACGCCCCGGTGGCCATGCAGGAGGCATTGAGGGAGGCGGCCTCCGCCCTGCCGGGTATAAAGTTCGAACCAACGCCGTTCTCTCTCTCAGGATCTGTGGGCTGGAGACTGAAGGAGAGATTCGCCCAGGGACCGGCCGGGGCTTTCATCCGTCAGAGCCTTGAGTTCGCCCACCAGCACGTGCCCGCCGACGGCAGTATGCACATGCTGCTGCCGCTGGATTTCGCCATGGCTGCGCTGGAAAAGGGCTGGGGCGTAATACACCCATTAACCGACTCTATCTCTGGAGAACATTCGGAGTATGTCATGATTTTCGGTCCCAGAGACGAAGGCGAACTCAGAACGGTCTGGATAATCGCTCAGATCTCCTACTACCAGGCTCGCGGCCTCAGCATGGAACCCAAAAGCTAAACGACGACGATCTGGGTGCTGGTCATAGGCTCATTGAGCTAGACCATTCATCGGCATCGCCTGCGGGATACCCATCCCGGAGCGGTAGGAACGGAGGAAAGCGTAGGCGTCTCGGAGGATATGCCGGCCATACCTTTCGACTACGTGACCGTGGCCCAGAACGATTTGCTCGAAGCCCAGCTCAGGACCTCGTCGACGGAGCGGCGCCAACCGGTGCGCGGTCTCAAACGGGAGAGCTGCATAACCCACAAACCCCGCAGTTAGCGCAGTTTGCCTTGTAATGATGGGCGTTTGATGATGAAGCATGATTCAAGGGAGGTGCCGACATGCTTCATTGTTATACAAATCAGTTTCTGGAATATTGCAGACTCGTAGATTTCTCAATCCGTTCCACCCAAACTTTAACCACCAGACTCAACGAACTAGAAAACTTCCTGAAAACACATAGAATCCGGTTTGTCAAAAGGCTTCGTTACCATCATTTGATCAATTTTACAGCCGACTACAATGCCCCCTCCATCCATGTCACAAAATCACGAGTCTGGACCCTGAGGCAATTTTACCATTTCCTGACCCTTCATCGGATCGTAGCTGAAAATATCGCTACAGCTCTGCCATATCCAAAAATCGAAAAAACCGTACCACAGTTTCTTACACAAGCCGATTATCGGCGTTTAATTCGCCACTTCACCGACCGGGCAGATTCGCCCATGGGTTTGAGAAATCTGATCGTCATCATGCTGCTGGGCACTCTGGGCCTTAGAACCAGCACACTGACCGCTTTAAATATCGAAGATATTGATCTTAGCTGTGGGCTGGTATGGCTCAAGGAAAAAGGCCAGCGCCAGCGCAACCTGGTTGTGCCTCACAGTCTTTGTAAAATCATACACGAGCATTTGCAACTGTTTAAAAACTTTGTCCGCACACAAAACCTGAAAACCATCGATGGCCCGACCATGATAGACTTTCAATACTATCTCAAAGAGCAGCGCAATAACTGCGGCGCCTCAATCAACCGCAAGATTTTTACCCTCAGAAGCTATGGCAACTTTTTAAAGCTCTATGATAATCCCTGCGCCGTTGCACCGCCGTTTTATGACGTGCTGAAAATACGCCAGGGCTATCGCAAGCGACCCAATGCCTTAACGCCTCGCAAAATCAGTCTTTTGTTTAAAGCCTTCGATACCGATACGATAATCGGTATCCGCGACTACGCCGTTTATGCCATGATGTATCAACTTAAATTTACGCTTTCAAAAATCGTTCAGACCTAAAAGAGAGTAAATTGTTGCCTTTTACTTCTATTAATATTCGCTTCTTGTTCACCGTTTAATAATCGTAAATACATAAGTGTTTTAAAATTTCCCTTTACTATCTTTACTAATAACTTTTTTGTTGAAATTTATAATATTTTAGTGCAGACTGTTAACAATTGACATTTTCTGATCATGCA
>Ga0126334_10000403_pt1 | contig 12696 bp, 6 predicted proteins | sample InaspJWI49metaG_FD_94491 | JGI IMG/M metagenome (GOLD analysis project Ga0126334, IMG submission 94491) | Marine gutless worms symbiont microbial communities from Oahu, Hawaii - Inanidrilus sp. 2 OAHU.JWI-49 metaG | ecosystem: Host-associated > Annelida > Digestive system > Unclassified | place...
AGCATCCGACAGCTAAATGATATGGCACAATAGGATTAACAGCAAGTGCCATCACAGCACGACGACAGCTGATCACTACGTCCTGAGCACAGAGCAGTCAGACATGTGATTTGTGACTTAAATAACAAATTAACAATGCAACTCAACAAGTCTGTTTAGCACAGTCAAAAACAAGTTTGCTGGCTACAAAGAAATGAGTTCATTACGGCTTTTACTAAAAAGTTGTACAAACTTAAAATTAATCAAAAATACACAGCGTGCATTAAAACACATACCTGCCCAAACACACTGAAATCAGCAATACGCAACTGGCAGATTGTTACTGGTGAGTGGTGAGCAACAAGTATCTGCATGTAAGTGAAGTAGATGAACATTATATTGGCCTCTATAAGTACACCAGTAATGGCTAATTAATGCTATGGAAACCACCATTTGAGAGCCTAAATATGCCAGCAAAAACCTGGCACTTTTTCTTGGGTACTAAATTAATTTTTGATAGACAACATTACTGATATCACCAACATTCATATGTTTTGAGAGAAATAAATTCTGTGTCACCTTTGCACAACTATACCACGGATGTTCCTAAAGACAAAACAAAGTAAACTAGAATATTCATCTGGCTAAAGTGAAAAGCTGTAAAGTACAACTAGAGAAGATTACACACCTCTTTACACTGATCTTTATTGCAGTGCGACTTGGAACGAAGATCAAATCGCCGAACTGATCCATCCTCGCCACACGACAGAAAACTGTAAGGGTCGTTTGTCAGAGTAAGTATCTGCACATTCAAGCAATCTCACTTCTCACTTACTGCAATATCGACAAGTGGTGTTCAAACAGTTTTGAGCCTAGCCATTACAGATGAAATTGGCATGTAAGTGTTGCTGTCCTCCTACCACCATGGTTATGCACAAATGGCAAGTTACATCCTGTGTCGTTTTCCTCCATGGCTCATTTGATATGGCTAGAACAGCATGTCTGAATTGTGCAAAATTTGCTAGTCTGACTTTTAATTCACAGTTGTTGTGGTTAAATGTAAAAACGCACAGACACATACCTCATAGACGGCCCCATCGTGACAGTCAAAACTACTTGACGAAGTTTCCTGAGAACTAATTATGTCTGTATGGTATATCATGCCATCGCCAGAACAGGATACCAGCTACATACAAACACGCACACACATTTCACAACCCTTTTTCCGGGACTACCCAGGTGAGATAGTAACAGAACGGTAAAACCAATCTGGATTTTACTGAAGCAAGAAACAGTGAGTGGTAGTGGCATCAGCTGGGCCATTTGTAAGTCTGCACCTCACTGCAGACAGATAACCCCGCCAGCACCCCACTATTCAGTTTTATTACAGGTCAGATGCCCTTCATGCTGCCCAACCAACAACGTCAAAGCACTGAAGGCACATACCAGCTACATACAAAGAGAACACGAATCACACTATAATCAGCTGCTCTGTCTGTTGTGTTGGAATGTTGCATCTCAAGTTCTTACAACTTTACAGTTGATGACATGACACTGTAATAGGAATATCATATGACATTATACACACAATGCATGACAGTAAGTGCAAAATCCACATTTTATATCCATCAGTTAAAATGTAAACACGCGCAGCAGCTTTTAGTTATGTGGAAACACCTGAACACTATTGCATCAAACTGCATTTCCTTGTTAATTACTTTCACGCCAGAGTGTAAATTCGTAATACTTACTTTATTTAGGACATATAGTTAAACTGTTTAACAATTTATGCAACTGATTTCAATCAGTCAGATTCAGTAAGTCTGAGTTTTTAACTCTGAATGTTCTTTGTAACTTACGCATGCCACTTTCTAGTGCACTTGAGAATATGACGTTTTGTATATTTTTATACAGCTTTACCACCTTAACTGTACTAATTACAAGTATGCTATCTCTACATAGCAGTAAGTGGCTGGTGAGCCATGCTGTGTGCAGTTCACATCGTAATTTGTAATAACAAATGACATTTTGTCACTGTGTGCACTGTGCATCCATTATGGCACATATGATTGTGTTGAATGTCTCATGGCTGCCACCTATCACTGAGAGAATGTAGGAGTTGGTCATACTGCAATATGTAATAGTCTTACTATGTGACAGCAACAACAGGTTCACAAAATGACAAGTATTTAAGGTATTTAGGCTGCTTCTTATCACCTGATGCAACAAAGTACTTGCATGATTAACATAATCAAAGTAAAGTATAGAAACCTGTAGATCATCTGTTGATGGTAAAAACTTTGCACAGAAGATATTTGCTCTATGTGCAGAGCGAAAAGACGTCTTCACCTAAACAAAAATAACAACTGGCTTATTATAAATCGATCAGAAAGCTGTGGATATTAATACAAAATCATATATACCAGTAACATATATGAAAAATTTAACTCTTTTTAACCAAGTGAGAAGCACAAACTGTATAAATGCAGTCAAAAAATACCTTTCCATTAAATGGATTTGAAATTACAAGATGCTGATCATCTGAACCAGACAAAATATGCTGACCAGTGTCATTCCAACATATGGTATTCACCTATAAGCAAAAAAACACTGACATGTCACTATCTGTAACATAAACATACACAACTGTTTAACAGCCCTTTGTCCGGGGCTACCCAGGTGGGCCAGTACCAGAGGAAACATTCATCAGCTCACACCAACAGTGATCATCAGACATCCTTTAAGAACCATTTAACGGCCCTTTGGGCTGGTACCAGAAGAAACATTCACCCACTCTGGGCCACTCATACCCATCCCAATCATCAGACATCCTTTATCAACTTCCTCCATCTACTATGGTCTATAGCATCCTCATTCAATTTACGTGCTTCACAGTCCTTTTCCACAACCTCTCTCCAGGTCCTCTTTGGAGCCCTCTACTTCGTACTCCATACCTTTCTTCACCCAATCATTATCTTCTTTTCACAACACATTTCCATTCCATTACAACCTGTTTTAGTGTAGTACCGAGATTATGTCATCTATTATTAATCTCTCTCTCAGCTCATTACTGAGAAATCTGTCTTTTACCTTAATGCAACACATCAATCCGTATCTGTAACGTTTTATACAAAATGTTATAATATGCAAACGATAAACTAATCACACAGTAATAAGTAGAAACATAACTAACGATCTACTTACGCATCCATTGTGCACTTGCAGACGTCGATCAACCTTCAATCTCTGAGTCAAACTAAGATTATCTACAACATACATTGCAAAAGTAGTGCAATGTAACAGTAAATCACCAACTACAAACCACAACAGTAAGTAACGACTGTCTGAGTGGAAGACTATCTCAAGTAAGAAAAACTGATAGAAATTCATTATCGAGGTTAGAAAGAAAATTAGATCGCTCCCTTTGTGACATCAAACATTGTATAAGCTTCTGTCTTCTTCACCTTATTTCATGAAAAGTTAGTATAATTTCACAAACATATCAAGTTACACAATGCAGTGATGTGAACAATACAGTAGTTGGAACACGTTTACTTCTGTGGTTCCCTGACGGTTATATAGTGTGCACACCTATGCTGAAAGTAGTCTGCTGCCAATTATCAGTTTATCCTTGCATATAAATGTAATGGAGTTCAACAATGTGTCATTTTCTTCAAAAGGTACATTTTGTTAAAAAATATTTTTATGGGTAGGGGGCAAGCACCCTCATCTCTTCCAATACTCACCCTTTTATTCTAAAAATACGACAATAATGTGTACGAGTTGTCACGCTGAGTTCTTCTGGTAGGCAGACACGAATGCACTAGGCAAAACTGACAGAACAAACCACTGGGCCAACCATTGATAAACTGTAATTTGAGGACTTCCTTCCAGGTTTCTGCTAATTCACAGGGTAAGTAGAGTTACTAGGGTTAGTATCGGGCTTACAGTAGGGTCTGTAGGGTTAGGATTAGGTTCAGTAGGGAAACAGCATTAAGTTTAGGATTGGGGTCAGTGCAAGGGTTAATATTAGTCTTAGCATCCATAACCATCGACTATGTAGACCTTTATTAAAGGCAGGTCTACTGTTCTACAACTCTTAAAAATTATGGATGAATGGACTACACAGTTAGATTCTGGGGGTCAGATAGATGTCACTGTCATATACACTGATTTTGTTAAAGCATTTAATACTGTCCCGCACCAAAGATTACTATTTAAATTAAAGACATATAACATAAAAAACAGATTTAGTAGCATGGATAACTGACTTTCTACATAACAGAAAACACTGTGTAGTCCTAATCATGAGCAATCATCCTGGTTTAAAGTGCTGAGCAGAATATCACCAGGAAGCATATTAGGACCTTTGTTATTCCTAATCCTTACATATAACGACCGAGATGTAACGCATCTACATATTAAGTGGGGCGTGGCTGTAGGCCCAACGTCATCGGAGCTGGTACTCGACATTTGCCCCCTTCACGGATACATGCCCCCGTAACCAACCCGCGCTAGCGCAGACGTATGCGACAGTTGTGTCTGGGGAGCAAATGTTAACTGTTGGGCGTGGCTTATGGACGACAGCAACAGTCAACAGGCGGGCGTTTCCGGCCTCAGGCCTATCCGCCGTTATCTGCGGTATCAGATAACTGACTAGGCACCCAGCATTCTGCCCTGTGGCCGCGACGCAGGGTCATCCTGCAACGGCAGACACAAATTGTCTGCAGATATAGCACACCCCCGGCACGCACAGCACAAGCAGCGACACGTCGTCACTTTGCGATACGAAGCCAGCGCCGAGCGCAAAGTGCGAGATACAAGGACGGGTCTAGCGGCGGAGCCGCTAGTATTATAAACCACTCCAGTCCGTATTTTTGGTCTCGGGCCAGATTTGCATGGGTCGAACAGTCGAAACCGTTATTAAGTTTCTTTAACAATGTAACTATCGTAAGCTTTAGTTCTTTCTACCAGACTGATAATGTTGCATTGAACAGTATTGTTGTAAGTTAGCTACATTATTAAACGATTATGGTATTCTGGATTTTGTTAATGTCGTGTCACAGATTTATATAGAGTACTAGATCCGCCCGCTACTCTTGCTCCGACAATGCTATTGGGCTAGTATACATAAATGACCTACCAGCGCTCTGTGCTGTTGAAGACTCCAGTTCTGAAATATGATGATGATTCAAAGATATATAAAGTCATTAATAATAGAAGTAAATGAACAAAAACTGCAGTCAGTATTGAATCTAATAAAAAATTGGTGAGTAGCTTCTCAAACTAAATATTGATAAATGACATGTAAATCAGTCTCTTCCTGTATAGAACAACCCATAGATACCAAGTACCATATCATGGACAGTAATCAGTTATATCTGCTTGAGAAAGTAAAATCCACGGTTGATTTGGGAGCTCATTTTGATAGTAATCTCACATTCAGCGATCACATCTCAGAAAAAATAATAAAGCTTATTTTTTTACAGTGTACTAGGTATTATTAAAAGAATTTCGTCTACATGGATGAACATACTTTTATAGCAACATTACTCAATGTGTGGATGTACCATTTGGTACATCCACACGTTGAGTATGCAAATTCTGTTTGGTGTCCATTCAAACTTGGCGATATTAACGAGATTTAAAAAATCCAAAAGAGGGCCACAAAACTCATAATTAAACTAAAAAATAAACCACACGGAGATAGACTAATTCACTTAAAGTTGCCCACTCTAAAATACAGATATTTACAAGGTGGCATGACTGAAGTATTCAAAAAACCCATAATATATATGATGAAACAGTTTCTTCATATCTTCCTTCCTACACAAAGGGCTAATACTAGAGGCAATAACTACAAACTTGTTAATCATTCCTTTCATTATGACCTACACTAGCATTTTTTTTCTCTGCACGTACTGTTAATATGTGGAACAGTCTGCCTAATTTAGTAGTTGATGCTAGTACTATTAATGCATTTAAAGCATGGTTAGATAAGTTTTGGATGCACCAAGCAGTTAAATATGATTTTACACCCGACCTGACTGGTACTGGAAACTGATCAGAAGAAGTTACAAAGCGATGTTTTGATATACTAGTTAGACATGTAGATGCGGACATAAGAGGTGTTAACACCTACGTCCGTAACCTCCGGTGAAATTGAGAGCTGAGTTGAGTATGTATGCAATAATTACCCCAACTCCTGTAAAAAACCACAAAATATCAAATAACTTCATTTACCCTGAACCTCAAGATGCGGAACTCTCGAGATATACTTTACTATGCGAAATACTATCATAATCAGCAAAAATCAGCTTGTTACCAATTTTGTCCGGGTTCGCGAAAAAACGACTTTAATCTGGCCGACTAAGACCTACAGCAAGTTTCGACCGCCGGCAATCCGTAATGCGCGTAAACAATAACTTACCTTTCATACAGCAATGCAAAGAAATGTGATTCCTACTGCCATACGTCATCAGTGAAAAATCGTGAATGAGCTTATTAGTATCTGCGTATAATGCCATAATATTTTACTTTATCGTAAACAAATCAGCTGCGACTGTATAAATCGTACCCAAATTAATTGATTGGAGATGCGCGGATATTCATAATTCGATTACGAATTTTGGATTGTGAATACCGGTACTCTAAGCAAAATAATTATATATGTCAATGCAGTTTAAATAAAAGTTTGTATTAAAATTACTATACGAAAATTGTAATCGTTTTCTGTATTCGTTATTAAGAATGACGTGTTACTCTGAATGCCACTGCGGTTTATTAAAACAGTAACTTATTGTACATGTAGGCCTAAATAATAGTCGATAACGAATTTCAGTTAGCACAATTAAAACCTCATGTTAATTACTTAGTTATGGGTATGACGGTTACTTTCTAAATCCAAACAACACCTATTGTTTTATTCCACCTGATAAGCAAAATATTGTAGCTGCAGCTACACTGTATCGATTGTAGCAGCTATTGCTGGTTTCATTGGCATGGATAGAGCTATTATTTCATTGAATATTCGACCATGTGCCAATAATCGTTGTTCGCAAATCGATCATAACTTATCGGGGCTTACTTGCAGCCAGATATTATCTAAATTGTTTCTGAAAAGCAGTTGTCAAAGAGGTGACATCCTGTGTATGGCATATTTGCCACTGGGTTTTCGCTGTTCTGTTGCTACAAGTAGTGGTAACCAGGCAACGTGGTGGATAAATCTAATTTGAAACGCAATTTCTCGATTACGCGCGCTTCAGCGACGATGCCGTCCGTGATCAACGTAAGCAATGGCTGTACACAAGGTTGCTGCCAATACAGCATCCACACCTTATGGCTGCCAGTGTCGGCTTCGCAAATTTGCATCTAAACGATATCGCTTTCATGGGACAAGGCAATCAGTCTCTTGCTAAGTAGAACACACCACAAGAAAACGACACTGTAATAACTACGGACTACAGATAAGTTTTGTGCAGGAGTGTCCGCCTATACAACATTTTACTGATGCCATTCTTTATTGACATTGCTCGCATACTATGCGGAGCATGGTCTATTAAATGGTAGAGCGTCCGTCCGTCCGTCCGTCAGTCTGTCCCATCATTCGACTGCAGACGCGGCGTGCGGTAAGTTTGCTGCTAAGGGCCCTGCGGGCAGGAGATATCGATCGATGGCATCGGCCGTCGGGCGCCCAGCAGCAGCAGCGCCGCAGCACGCGGCTGTAACACGGCTCTCAACAGCAAATGCGAGCAGAGTCACGTTGACAGCTGATGTAGGAAGCTGAATAGACTTGTTAACAAGTAAGTAGGTAGGCAAGTCTTGTACAACGGCGCCAAAATCACTAAAATACCACAATGGAAGCCGATGATGCCTGATGTCATGTATGCAAATATTTATAGAATTTAATTACATCAATGAAATGTAACAATTAAATATTAAGTCTACTACTTCAACCCAATATGCTTTGTGCATTAGGGTCTATGTCTATCTGCATTAATAGTAAAATGGATGAGTGGTTTACGCGCTTCTATTGATCCAGGAATTATTTCGCATTTCTTTCACCTGGCGTGACATTTCTTCGTCACACATTTCAGTCTATTACAAGTTGTTCTTTTTGTATCGATGATAATCATTCATGTTTTATTAAGCAACGACTGAACACAGCATTCGGCAAGTCGACGCGACGCAGTGCATCTCTGACGACTATCTGTTCGGTGCACAAATCACGAGCAGCAAGCTTGTAGCGAGGCAAATCAACGTGTCTGCAGTCCTCGCGGTAGCGGCGTCGGTCGCGTGCGCAAGTGGCGTCACTCCGGCGTGCGAGCCTCGGTCGCCGTGACCTCGTGACCCCACGTCCAGTTTGTCCTTGACGTCGACAGCTACCGACAACTGACGAGGTGTGGCGTCGTGCCGTGTTTGGCTCGGCGTCGCCGCCCAGCTGCCGTGCCGCTGTTGTCGCGAGGTCGGCGTCGCTGTCGCCACCACTGACGTGCTGTTATTCGCCGGCATTACGCTATTATACAACTCCGGACCGTCGTCGTTTGGGCCGTGTACTGTAGCAAGCCCATCGCCGGTGTCTGCCGTTGATGGCGACGTCAAGACAGAGAAGGTGGCCGTGTTTGCGACCGTGGACGACGTGATCGTCAGAGCGTCGACGAAGACGGCGACGGGACGTATTATTCGGCGTCGCAAGCGGTCCACCGACGTCAGCGGATCGCAGTCGGACGTCGACAGCACATAGAACGCGTCGCTAATATTCGTGAACAGCCAACATACGACAGCGTCCGCATCCACGACGAAGAAAAACGGCGACAACTCTGTAACGAGCAGTACGGAGTTTTCGCTGATAAGCGTTACTCGGTCCAAGCATCGAACGTCCGATACAAAGTCGTCGTCGCCGCAGTCGCCCAGAATCAGCTGAAAATGTCCAGCTGGTTCTGATGCAGGTTTAATTTGGGCGACGCAGCGCCGATAATCGTTCTTGAACCGGACGACGAAACGCGTGGAGACAGGAAGTGAGGCGCTGACGCAGTCGACGTAGTTGCGACCAGTCGTGGAGTTCGACGACAACGAGGTCATCAGGGTGAACTGTTGCTCGTCGTCCACCGACTGAGCGCTGACGTACCGGAAGGACGCACAATCGACGCGGTCATAGATTGGCCACGGTCGAGATGCGCTGATGCGAAAGTGAATTACAGACGGCGGACGGTCGACGTCACTCAGGGTGTGGTAATGCAGCTGGACGCAGGCGTACCGCGGTCGACAACCATTCCCCGGCCTCGTCACCACTAAGTGCTCATCAACGGCGTGGTCGTCGAACTTCAACAAGCCGTCCGATCTCGAGCTCCGATGCCACTGGACGCATTCATAGTGTGTGGACCTACCACGGCCGGTTTTATCGACCGACGTCAGCACCAGCGAACTACCGTTAACACGCAACGACGTTCTGCCACGCGGAGATCGCCAGCGCCCGTACAGCGCAAAACGAAACCGGCAGCTCGCGGGAACGGACTCGTTGCACACGGAGCAGGTGCGCGCGCAGTCGGCGGTCCGCGCACACACGGCCGGGTAGTCCCACGCGCATCCCTCGTAGTCGTCCTTGCACAGCGACAGCCCCCAGTCTTCTGACGGCTGCATGTCGACCATCACCGCGCTGGTCAGATTCGCGACCGGTCGATCGTCGCAGACCAGCTGGCGGAACAGGAACGCGGTGAACGGGCGCCCGAACGTCCGTCTGGGACGGCGCAGGCACCACGCGTCGAGGCGATCTTCATCGCCGTCAGACGGCGCCACGAGCACCGTGAACACGTCGTCGTCGGTCGTCCACGTGGCAGCGCACCACGTGACCTCGTCGATGCGCATGCCCAGTCCGCTCGGCACGCAGAAGTCGTAGCGGAACCGGAAGTGAAAAGAGCCGGCGGCGGCGTCGTCGTCGGCGCACGCCACCTCGAGTCGCGTTTTGGCGTCGAGCGCGTCGCAGACGCCGCGGCGACGTCGCCGGTCGTAGAGATGTACGTCGTAGCCGCCCGTCAGCCGGCAGTCCGACCCGTCCGCCGACCGCCAGCGACGGCCACGATCGACCAGCGGTCGGTCGTCGAGGAACAGCTGATTCTCGGCGCACAGGTGAGGGTCCATGCGCGAAGCAAGACGCGAGGTCCGGAGCTGCAGGACTGCGTCGCCGCGACGAACGAACTCCATGCAGACGTAGCGGTATCGCGGCGCCCTGTCTGCGGACACGACGACGTCGCGCTGCGCCGCAAGGTACGTCCGGTTGCCGACCTTGAGCATACAGCGGCGCTGGAAGGAGGCGCCCGGCGCGACGACGCGCATCAGCCGGCCACTGAACGACACCGAGTAGGTCGCCGGTCCGTCGGCGGCTGCAGGCAGGTGGCCGCGCCAGTCGCGAGGAGACTGGACGTAGTCCGGGTAGCGGCAGGCGTCGTGGACGAGCACAGCGACCGCGCTGTACAGGACGACGAACACGATCACCATCGTTCAACGCAGCACATGGGTCTACACACGCGCGACATAAGCTTAAACGCACACGTTGTTAACGCGCGACTCTATGCTAGCGCGGTGTATGCTGTCGACGTGTGTCCGTCTGTCTGTCTGTCAGACTGTCACAAGCCGGTATTGTATCGAAACGACTAAACGGATCGAACTGGTTTTCAGCATGGGAGCTTTTTTGCCCATCCTACCTGTGTGGAGACGTTGCGGTGCATGCTGTCGCTGCCATAACTGTAGCAACTTGTTACAATTGCGTCGCGCAAATACAATATTATACGATACGATACGATACGAGATGCTATTTTAACGTGCGCTCGAAAGCCGACATGAGTCGGCTTAATCTACCGCACGGAAACGACAACAAATGTCTGATTCTTCCGATAAACAACTGTTCACTGTCCGAGAGATAATGTTTCATTTATCTATAGACTACGCCATACCGCCATGATTGTAATAAACAGCGAAGCGATCGTGGCGGCGACTCTCCGGTGCGTTTAATTATTGAAATGCACAGCGCGTGGTAGTCGTTTCCCGTCGCAGTTGTCGACGGCCATGCAGTGCCCAGGAGCTGGTCGGCGGTCCGCACGGCCGGCGTGGTGAGCGTGTGGGAGCGCCGACGGACGGCGAGGCATGCACGACAACCAGTGTGAACGGCGCCCGTCCGCCGCCAATCACGTTACGCTCGCTCGAGCGGTTCCATCACGCCGTCAAAGCATCGCGGAAAAAAAGGACAGCAGCACGGACATTGATCGACGCAGCGCGCCCGCAATAGAGCCGTCAAGGTTACCCACCGTGAACCGGCTGCTGGAGCAGATGCCGCCGCCGCAGCCGCCGCTGCTGCAACTAATAAAGACGTCTGCGATATTGCGTCATTAATCAAACATTATCAACGACAGCGCAGTAACGAAACTTATTGTCTTCATTCGTCCTTTCTGCAAGCGAAAAGCAAGGTAGAATAAATACATGAAATCGCAACTCGCCAAATACGTAGCTAATCAACTTGGTTTAATAAAAAGCACTTTTACCATTATTTTAAATCCATTTGTACGAATTGCCGTTCAAGTTTTGACCGCGCACGGGAAAATGAGTATAATGCGACATGAATAGCAAATGGCCAGTTTAACTTAGTATATTAGGGGCGGTAAAATGCATGCAAACTTCCATCACTTAAGAAAAATCTCAAACAGTATCGGGGGTTAGTGAAAACGCACAGGAGCGGAAAATACGGGAAAACGGCTGAGCGACAGAGAACCATCGAGATGTCGTTTGGGGGGGGGCAGATATATGTGTATTTTCCGTTTTTTCATATTACAATAACGCGTTTTTACGCTTTTTTTTCAACTGACGTGTCAAAAAACGTAAGAAGTCTTTAGCAGAAGTTTCGTCATCATGCCTTCGAGTTCACATAAGTTAACAACTTCACTTTGGTTTTGTACTTGATTTTTATCATTTGTTAGTTATCAGCTGTTTTACTGATATGGTTAACCAACTTTTCATGGCACTGAATAGCCTGTAATGTGCTGATGTGCCGTTAAGAAGCTGCTCGCTCACTCACTCACGCCGAACTGACTGAGTAGTTTCTAGAACTACGTAGCGTACCTTTTTACGCTTTTCAACGTTTTTCAAAATCCCCAAAACGTGACTTTTTATGTTTTTTTCAGTTGTTGCACACGTTTTCTCGAACACTGACATGGACGGTGCTGGCCTGTTTCAACGATTGACATTGTTTACGTACAACGACAACGGCTCGCCGATCGATTGTCAGGAAAGACGATGCACCTGCGCTTTGTTAAATGATTTTGCCGGTTTAATGGCTAACTAATACAATTATTGTCTGCTTTCCTGCTTTCATGGACGTATTGTTCTGTCCACATAGTGTCGACCACGCATGCCAGGACAGCTAGTCAAGGCGATGTACTGAATGTTTAATAGAAGAGTCAACGTAGCTCACAAACTACTTCGCTATTCGACATCAGAGAAACGAATGTCAACGGAACTAATGTCCCCTACGACAGTGAATGCATTTATGCAAGTCTTAATGATCGGCATTCGGCCGCGCACAGTTCACTGTGTTTGATCGCTTGTTGCAGTACAGTGTGCAGCATTGAATCTACAGGGTGGGGTCCAAAAAACTAAGCTGTTAATGTTACGCGAATATGTCAATAAAACTGAGAAGATGGGAGGAACGTGAACAAATACTAACAGCTA
>Ga0126334_10000404_pt1 | contig 12667 bp, 3 predicted proteins | sample InaspJWI49metaG_FD_94491 | JGI IMG/M metagenome (GOLD analysis project Ga0126334, IMG submission 94491) | Marine gutless worms symbiont microbial communities from Oahu, Hawaii - Inanidrilus sp. 2 OAHU.JWI-49 metaG | ecosystem: Host-associated > Annelida > Digestive system > Unclassified | place...
CAGCTGATGCCACTGCCACTCACTGTCTCTTGCTTCAGTAAAATCCAGATTGGTTTTTCCTTTCTGGTACCGGCTCACCTGGGTAGTCCTGGAGAAAGGGCCGTTAAACGGGTGTGTGTGGTGAACATCCACCCTAACACCCTATGTACAGCCCTTGCACCATCGACTCTCGTCAGGTCTCGACGCGCAGCACAGATTTAGCTGCTACAGTAATTAACTGATTTTTCGTAAATACGACTCCGGATCAAGAGTATAACGAACTACCGTAAACTGCTGACGCCAACAGCTTGTGTATTGCACGATCATAAGCAATAAACAGCCGCGGTTAAAAACACAATATCGGCATTAAAATATACACTGGGACTCAAAAAACGACACTGACTGTATAACTATAACTTTGACATACATCAACTAATTTTGGTAACTTCTGGTAGAAATATTGCTGAGACAATAAGCTAACAAACGGTGATTGACAGATTCGTTTCGTTTTTTCAACTTGATCCAGTCAACTCAACTCAACTTTCAACTCATCAGAGAATTACGGACGCAGGTGTCTGACACCTCAAAGTCTGCAACTCCGCATCATCATTATATACTTCATAAACAAACAATTTCACTTTATGACTTCTTCTGATCGGTTTCCGGTACCCGTCAGATCGGCAGTAAAATCAAATTTCAATAATTGGTGCTGCCAAAACTTATCTAAGCGTGCTTTAGACGCATTAACAGTGCAAGCATCAACGACTGAATTAGGCAAGCTGTTCCAAATATTTACAATGCGTGCAGAAAAAAAATTCTTTCGTAAGTCAAGTTGAAGCCGATCTTTGTTCACCGACTCCGAGCATTCTGTGGTGCCGGTGTCACAGCCTATCCGCTAAATAGATCGGGAATCCTGATTTTATGAATTAAAAAAATAAAATTCATGAATTTTACTGAATTCTAAAAATGCCCACTGAATTTTATTTTCAAATTCAGTACTTAAATTCTGACTGAAAAATTACGATCACACTTCTTCACAGTCACAGAAACACTCCACAGTGTTATTCTGAATTTTACTGAATTTTAAAAATCTTAAAATTCATGAATTTTACTGAATTTTAAAGTCCAGGTACTGAATTCTCAATCTATGATCTGCTCTTCGCCAAATCTCATGACGAATAAGCATTTCGCACAGACAACAAGGTCGGCTGCGTGGGATCTCATCCGCTTTGCGGCACTATGAGCCAGCGAGGGTGGCCACTGGCCAGGTCCAACTAAGGCAGCATACCACCAACGTCGGCCGGCATAAATTATTAGCCAGCGCCATTGACCGACCAGCCTATAGTATGCCAGCAATCCTGATCACAGATCACAGGAAGGTAAAGGTAAAGGTAAACGGTGTTTAGCAGTTCGCAACACGCCTCACCGCTACGGGAACTCACGTGCCATACGGGATCACAGTGTTACCTGCCACCCGGCAGAGGTGACATTTCCGTGACCTACTGTTACGCACAACTCGCTGTTTCTTCCGCATAGCGGTGGCCGAAACCATCGCCAGTACTCACTGCGCCTAGCCACGGAGGGATGACTAAGCTGAGTAGACCTGGGTGGCTGGTTGCATATACCAAGTTGGCTTCCGCGTCCGAGACGGTCACCCATCCCAGTACTAACCGGGCTCGACGTTGAGTAACTACGTTGATGCGACGAACAAAGCTACCACTACGACAAACGGCCAACATCCCACGGCAGAAATGCCGTAAATTCATCACTATATTCCAGCACCAGCAATTCCCCTATAGCAGCATACTGCACACTATTCATCAATAATACACACCACGCCCAGCAAAAAATTAGTCTGCTAGCCCTGCAACACGCTCCATGCCAGTTGGCACGTCACGAACGTATCATACAGTGTGTGCGTTCCATAATTCAATCTGGATCAAGCTCTCTGGACTAACTGCATCACTTCCAGGGACCGTTCTTAATAAATTACGCCGACGCGGCGCGTTCTGAAGTCCTATAATGTAATAAAGCGGAAATGAATAACTAAGAAGAAAAGTATGTACAATGCAGTTTTATGTCGGGTTTGATACAATTTAACGAACTGTAACTGGTAACTGTCTTCCATTTTAATGTGATCAGTATGTATACATACACATTGTAGGATCACAGGATGTAGCAATCCGCTCCAATAAGTTTACGTAGCTCATAATCATTGGCGGTTGGCGCAGACCAGTCTTGTTCAATCTATCTGATATACACCGTGCTATGGATTAATCCACTCTGGCGAAACATAACAGAACGCATCCATTGTCAAAGTAGCTTGCAGGTCAAGGTCTGATACAGAATACCTGTTAATAAAGCCGGCGGTCGTGACTCTGAGATAGCAACACAACATTCACGGTAACCACTCTCCAGCAGGCACTGTGATCATGTGATGCGAAGTTCCCTGAAATTAACCCGGACTCGTCGCACTCCTGACCATGCTGTTATGTGAGTGTTAATATGACATATTAATTCTCCAAAATTCTGAAGGCGACGTGACAGTGAACACACTCCATACTGCGGAATTCTTGTCATACGACTGTAGTACTTACCGCGATCACATTGCGTACTAAATCTGAAATACCGTTACCAAGACGTAGCGAGCTATTGTCCAAATTCGCCGACTTTAACCTACCCCACCTGCATTTGGCGGCCTGTTAAAGGTGACCGCAGCCGAATTATGAAAAGATCTTCAACGTCAGAAAACCTCATTCCCTGTGCCGTCGTGCGGCGTTCTTTGCGTGATCCTACGTGTATCCCTTTTGGTACAATGCCGGCTTGTGACAGACGGGCCGGCAGATGGAGCACGATGGACAGGACACCCGACGGCAGGATATTCGGCGCCACGGCAGCATAGCGTTGCGCGGTAAAAATGTAACAGAAGGCGTGCTACGCCACTTGACATCAAAACGCAAATCAATCGAACATCGTCACTGCATGTGACTGCAACACTATATTCAACTTAGAACTGACACACGCAAACACGGCCATCGTGGCCACACGCGGTTGCTTCGCTCCCACATTTTACTTATCCCGTCCTTCCCATCAGAAAATCCCAGCTATGAACCTGGGGCCTAAATACAAAATATCTTACGACAATCTTACGATAATGCCAAAGTTAAGATCGACTAACGACGGACGTCTAATTTACAAAACATCCTATACGAAAAGCGCAAGGCTTTTCTTAGGTACAATTCACTTGCGAAAGCGAAATTGTCACATCGTCTGTGATAGTGTTCGTAAACTGGCTCAAGACAAACTTATGACAAATCGTAAGATATTTTGTAAAATTGGCCCGTGCACGGCCGACATAAAGCCACAGCAGATTGTCGGTCCAGTTTACCGTGAATCCAAATAGACTCGTTCTACACAGCATAAATCTTTCTATGGTGTTTTGCCGACCCGTCGACAAGAGCATCCGGCCTCCAGCAAACCACACCTCGGCAATGGGCCAAGGTTCAGACATTCCGGGAATCCAGCGACGCCAGCAGTACTAGTAGGCACAGAAAGAGGCCGGGAGACAATATCCAGAAAGGAGGCAAACATTAACAAGAGCTACACGAAACTGAGACAAGGTATAGACAGGTGCGTGTAGGGGCTCGACAGGTAACTCCTCACTAGCCAGCCAGGTGTCTGTGACGTCATAGGAGCCTTCACTGTTCAAGGCCATCAATCAACCCACTTGCACGACTCCGTCGAATGCAGCACACTGCCCCCCTGGAATTCACCACCGCGGACACTGGCCCCGTATCTGACCCTAACCGCATCCTAACCGTAAACCCTAACAGTCACCAAACCCTAGCCGGAAGGTGAATTTTTTCCTCCCGTGAACGCTGACTGTGACTTATGACCTTGACCTTCAAACATGACCTTATGAAAGCCAAGGTGAACCGGCATGCCAAATATCTAGGTCAAAGGTATTCCTAGGAAGAAATGTCCAGTCACGAGCTCCAGAGCTCTGCCAACTGACAACATTACCACCAAGGTGTGCGGCCGCGATGACGAACACGGTATGCGGCTATCCCGGCAGTGTGCGCCGGCCACGCACGCACAGACGGACGGACAGGTCGAAAACAAAACGCCTCCGGCGGCCCATGGGGCCCATACAATGGGCGGTGGAAAATGTTTCGTCTTGTGAATTTTTTCCTCCCCTGAACGTTGACTGTGACTTATGACCTTGACCTTCAAACATGACCTTATGAGAGCCAAGGTGAACCGGCATGCCAAATATCTAGGTCAAAGGTCATTTTGTTCGAAAGTAATCGTCTGCACACGCACGAACACGACCGACCGACTGACTGCTGTACAAGCCATTAACTGTCGGTCGGTCGGTAATAACCTGCTACAGTTACGAGCGCGCGCACGGCAAATGTACTATGTGTCCGCCAACATTAGCCTTTTCGTTCTCGACTCCGAAGTATGTGGCGGACAGACAGACAGACGGACCGCAGCAGCAGCACGCCCACTATGAGAGCGACCGTGATCAACAACTGACGTCCTTGAACGGCTATTGAAGATCTCCGCGATGGCAGTTTGCGGAAAGGGGCAAGTATTCCGTGACCAGACATCAGCCCCCCCCCGGAAATCAACCACCGCGGACAGACATCTGCCCGTGATTAGCGTTAGGGTTTAGAGTTGTGGTCGGGGATTAGGATAAGAGTGGGAATTATTAGAGTTACGGTAAGTGTTTTGGAGTTAGGTTATTAAGGCCACAGTGAGTGTTATGGTTATGGTTAAGGGTTAGGAGTTGGTCGACGTGCGTTCTGTTTCGCCGGTCCTCACGTCTGGAACTCACTTCCTGGGCATATCCGGCAATCAACATCAATAGCTGTCTTCAAGCGCTCACTAAAGACATTTCTACTCCAGCAGACATTGCACTTAGCGCATTAGAGACAATAATATTTTTTGTTGTTTTATGGACTATATATATATAAGTGCAGTGCACTGACTTGTTAGTTATTATTATTACTTATTAGGGTTGGGGTCAGGTACGCGATAGTGATTTCCAGAGGAGTGGCTGTCCGGGGGAGCAAATACCTGGACACGAGGTTTGCAACACGGCGGCGGCGGTCGACTCGGGCACGTGTTTTCAGTTTCATCACAACCGCACCTGACGCTCAGCCAGACTGTGGCCTCAGTGCCTCCTCGACGTCAGCCGCAGGACTGGAGTGGGTGGTGGGCGCGGACGGTCTGGTCTGGGTAGGGTCCCGCCACGCGACTGTGGGAATTTCGACGATTGATTTTTGGCGGCGACCTCGTCCACTCGACGACTGCAAGTCATCACGTACAGACAGACCGAGACCAAGCGTCTGATTCAAGCCATCGTGACGGTACATGAGGCTTTAGACCTATACGACCTATGATGGGAATTCTCTTGAATACTGCCACACTGCACCTCTAAAATATTAGATCACCTGAGAACAGACTGAATGCGTCTGTGCAGATAATAATTCAAAACTGATAAGTTTCAGAGGGAAGATACGCGAATTTTCTTTTAAAAAGTGTAGCAGAAGTCGAAGGAAGCCTCAGTGCTAAAAACCGGCTCGATCCATTCATCCGTTTCGGTATAGAACGCCGACTTGTGACGGAGAGACAGACATGCATATTACAGACAGACACAGAACCGTAGCTATATAGTAGCCTATAGTAGAATAGTACCGTAGCAGCGCGATCAAAAAGAACCCTGCTACAGTCGATGTATTATTTATTATTTATCACCGCCGGGTGTGGTCAGCGTGTATATGCAGACTGTCACAGACACAGACGGCCACTATGCTGAGTGACTGGATGCATTGGCTAGCGCACATGCACATCACTCATGTTCAATAGCAGCCATACACCAGTGCGTCACGCGTGATAGCCGCGTACCCAACTATAAATAGTTGCCGACAGCCGTCGCGTCATCACGCTGACTATGTGTAGGGCCTAGTTACACGGCGACGGCACTGACGACGTCAGGTGTACAGCACCTAGTTACTTACTACTCGCAATTCACGCCACCGCAATAATGCTGAGTGCAGACCATGTACATCAGATAGAACAGTTTCTATCGAGTCTATACCGGTACGGTACGGTGCAGAGGTGCAGACCGCATACAGAGCCATTACCGGTAAGCAGCACGGAGCCAAAGACTCTCAGAGCTATCTACCGCAATAATCTAATGGACCTGTTATCAGCAGTCACTGATCAACACCACAAATACGCACTGGAAGTCATAACGAGAACTTGTCGCTTGCCGGTTTGGAGATTTTCTCTCAAATGCAATTAGTATTAGGAGACATCCTTTGTTATCCTTTGTATCACTGTATCAAACTGGTATGATAGGTACATGAGGTAGTGTGGGCCTATTTAGGGAGACTTTGGCTTTGAAAAGTTCTGTAAAATTACCAGCTGAGAAACTGACAAATTCATATTCAGAAGTCACGTTCAACAGACGAGCGAGTGAATAATGACATTATGAGTCATGCAAAATTAGCAATCTTACGACTAATTTCAGAACGGGTAGGCGCCACTACTTTTCGAAGTCTAAATCTGCCACTGGCTACAAGAATAGAATTTTAAGTTGAAGCTTACCGGAACCGTTTTGGCTCAATAATGAAGACATAATTCCCAGCTGCATGTTCAGAGACAGACTCAATACCAGATGAAGCACTGCTCTGTAGCAACAGAATGCAGTGTCTTGTGCGTGTTTTAAAAGGCATATTATATTTTATGCACTATTATACGGTGACAAACTTATTCACTTTACAATACACCAGTCGGCCTCCCTTCAACGACTAAAAAGACGAGGTATACTGAGTGGAGCTGTAAGAACGGAACCGAGTGCGCTGATATTCGGTACACAAGCAGGCTCACGGACACTAATGAGGAATGAATGATGGATGACGGACAGGAGTGGGATTGGGATGACATTACCGAACATGAGAATAGCGGCTACATAAACGGCCGGCTACAGGCCAGCAGCTTCACAGCCTCAGTAGTACACATTGTCCGCTTCACTCTCACTAAGGCCGGTGTAATGCATAGGTCCACAAAATGTCACGTCAAAGCCACCCCGCCAAAGGCGCCAATATCCGCCGAGACTTCACAGTAAGTGTTTTAATCTGTCACTTTTATACAGCATCAACCAACCAAGCGTGGCCTCGTGGCGTATGGTTAGGGCTTGGATCAGCGACTCCAAATGTCGCAGGTTCGACTCCCGGCCTCGATTTCCGATTTCGAGCATTTCCAGTCATCAGAGCAGCGTGCCGGTGGTACCAATCGACTTGCAAGCTATGACTTCCTATTAGTGTTCTACAGTCACCTTAAGTCTAGAGGTAACCGTTGTCGAATTACTGGCTGCAAATCAGCAGACCCTAATACGCAAGAATAAGTTAACGCCTAGAAGTATCAACTAAGGGCGCATTGCACATGTCTGACCAAATGGTGTGATGCGGCTAGAATATATTCATCGTCGCAAATTCCATATGCAACTGAGCCAAATTTATCTATTTATCACAGTGCAATATTGTACATAATCAACACTACTATATTCACAGTACACGCTTGTTGCTATGGACGTTACTACTCAACTTGACCCGCTTACAGGCCTGCAGCTAATAACTGGATGTTGCGTGCGGCACTTTCATTTCCAGTGTTCATTTATAGCTCCGTGGCCATGCGCGTAGAAAGACGCTGCGACTTTTTTACCAGCTGCTTACAACACAGGTGTAACCGTGTAAAATGTTAACTAAAAATAAATAAAAATAACTCCGCCAATTAAAAATAGTTAGTTAATGTTGCACACAGACCGACCACGGAATGTGCGACATCGATAACAGTAGGCTGCACGTATGCGATACATGATGCATGCGATGCGGTCTAAAACGGCAAAATGTTCACGTCTGATTTCACGCGGTGCGAGCAACTCACTAAGCACTTGTGAGCTGAGCTTAAGGCAGGCGCTGTCTGACTGGTATTCTCAAGGCTAGTTGATCTCACTGTATAAGCACTGGGCAGGCTCCAATCATCAATCACTGCATCGTGACTGCAATGCTTACCACACCAATAGATCCACGCCTGCTATAACCATGGCTAGTAAAATAACGGCACTGTCTGCACTGCACGCAGCGTCGTCCAAATCCAAATCGCACACAATATTTCTCAAATGTTTTCTCTACTGTTCCTCAGTGCAGACTGATCCAAAAACAGCACGGACCTATGCCTTCGCTGTAGTATAGAACAGTAACTAAGAACCTATCTTGTATCAACCATGTTACCTATACGTATCGCGGGATTTGTACAACTAGTTGTACAACAAAACCACAACAAATGGAGTAATGGAGTTTGAGCCTGTGTCATAAACACACATGAGAGAAAAATGATATCAACTTCAAGGCAAGCCAAAACGACAGTGGACACGTGAGATCATGTCACAGCAGAAGAGGTAGCTAAGTAAAGAATAAGGCAGACTAGACGAGAAAAACTTTTGGAATCATCGCACACTGTAACGACTGACCAAACCTACAACAGCTGTTTCTGTCTAAGCACAGAATTTTCTATTTTGGGTCACCAGCACTATAGCAGTATACATAGAAACCCAGATCACTGACAGACATCTAGAGCAGTAAACGGCGCCGGAATTATCCTTACTTAATAGTTCACAGAAGGCACATGCAGCAGCAGCAGCAGCAGCACCGTACTCAGTCAACCGCTCAGTTAACCAGAAACGGTGCCCAGCACACAACAGTAAAAGTGGCACCAACAATTCGGTGACTGATGGTGCGCTGATCTAATGGCCGCCTCACGCCACAGATGTGTCTCATCAGTGGGCAACTAGCAAGTCAGCTGCAGCAGCTGCTCACAGATGCACACTGATCCCAGCAGAAACATGCCAGCATCCTTGCCACTGCAGCTCAGTCACAAATCATACTACACAGAGGCCGTGTGCATCGTGTAACAACCAGAATGACTTACAGCTAGCTTCTGACTGACCTAGAACTATACCTTACCAGCAGTTCTCAAATGGTAAAAATAAAGAAAAAGGTAGCCCATACTCGATTACCGAGCGTGAGCGTAGGGTTCCGGAGCTGATCCCCGTTCTTGGCAGTCAGCCTGCAGGTGACGTGAATCATAAACCCGACGGTAAGCTGCCACTACTTTCCGCCAGCCCTGCAGTTACCCTCGCAACCGTTAAGAGGGCTGCTACCAATTTTGCTGCTTGGTGAACAGAGGCACAATGGATGTGAACAGTTTGCCTAAGACTTACCCGACAGCGTCGCGACTGCGATTTGAACCCGGGGCCCTTCTGCGCCTGAGTCCAGCACGTTAACCACTCGGCTACCGAGCCATCTCAAATGGTACAGTTCTTTTACTCTGTTCATCGGCAAACTGCATACTTAATACTCTATAAAAATAGGTTACACATTTCATGCTCATCATCAGTGATGGGCACTAGTTGCAAAAATAGTACTGGTAGTCTAAAGTAAACTATTTTTTCAACTAATTTTTTTAGTCAAACTTTCTTAAACTATTTTTAAAAATTAGCTCATCTAAACAAAAATAAAGCAGTTAAATTAATTTCAACGAATTTCCAACTTTTTTTCACATGCACAATTTCTGCAATCCAAACAACAGCATTACAGAAGCCTTTCATAAGCCACCAAAGCATCAACCATCATCAGTGATGAGTTATCATTGCATCAAAGTGTGTGTTGTTACTGCTTGTTTAACATGGCCAAGAATATCACCATAGCATGGTGCTACTACTAAAGCGGCTGTAAATGACCCACATAATAAGCAAAGAAACAGTATTAAAGTTTCAAGTAGCGAAAGATGTGGTTTTGGACTGAATACTATACTGGTGCTGTATAAATTTTATTACTATTATTACTTTATCAAGCCTACACAGTTTTCTCAGTTACTGCCAACTTATTGGGTCAGAATGCATACATTATTAGAGGACTTGAATTCTACAAATTAAAAACGTGTAACAAACACAATATTAGCCCCTAAACAGTCACATGTCTTAAGAGGAAGTATAAAGGATAGATTTTAGAAGTGGAACAGACAGAATATTTATTCCCATTTCCTGACTTGAAATGACATTGAAAATGCCAACTTTTTGATACCGGCATCTTCGATCACCATTTTCCAGTCAGGAAAGTGAGAAAGCAATGGGTCACTTTTAGTCTGAGACCAAGCATGAAACAAATCACTTCAGCTTTCACTTAAGCAAAGGCAAACAAAACAAATACTTCACGAATGATGCAGTAGCTTAGGGCGGTATAATAAATGCCACGAACCAAACGCTGCAATTTTAAAACTGGAATCCGGTTTTAATGCGCTAATAATAGCACGTTGGTACAACCTGCTATTCACATAACATTCTGAGACAACAATACTGGTGTTGCACTGCTGCAAAATCATGAAAAAACAGTTAAGAAATTGGTAGTTATGGCTGACTAAGCCAGAAAACAAAATATAAAAATAGTCTGTTATAATATAGTGTAAAGATGTAGTATTCATTGTGAAAACCAATATATTGTTCAAAGCTGTGAATCAACTGCATGCAATGGTAGCGACATCTGCTGGGCAAACTGGAGGCAACTACAAATGCTATTTCTGTTACTTATTATTTATATCCGATTTACGTTTCCAGTCAGTCTATGGCTAAAAGGAGAGAATATAACACTGGAGTGATGACTGTCCATTTAGCTAATGGTAAGCGCTGATGGTATGGATTGGGCAATAATTGGGCAGGCCAATAAAAGACGTCGTCATCTATAAACAGACAGAGCAAGAATTTATAGCAATGGAGAAGCAGAATAGCATTACTAATAACACACACACACACACCCGTTTAAACGGCCCTTTGTCCGGGACTACCCGGGTGAGCCGGTACCAGAAAGGTAAAAACAATCTGGATTTTACTGAAGCAAGAGACAGTGAGTGGCAGTGGCATCTGCTGTGCCATATGCAAGTCTGCACCTCAGCTCCAGACAGATAACCACGCCAGTACCCCACTGCTTAGTTTTTTACAGGCCGGATGCCCTTCCTGCCGCCCAACCAACAGCGTCAAAGCACTGAAGGCACAATAGCATTACTAATAAATACCAGAAAAAACGTTCCAACCTTTACGACAATAACCTTTTGTTACAAACTTGTGAAATAACTTTTGTAATGAACTATGCTCGCTGTCAGTGTGGTGATTAGGTTTGTTTCCTCACCAGCAATGAATATTCAACATAAGGGCATACCAGCAGATGATCAACATGCATGTTGTAGACAAACGCGTCCACTGCGGCACATGAAAGTAGCCCGTTAGCCTACATCCTACAGGGTGCCGCTGGCCTAGTGCCTAGTCCACGGTATGCTGGTAAGGAAACAAAAAAAAATTACTGCCTACGCCACCAGACTAGATGGCTCTGTTTCTCGCTTGTACCACAAGTAAATTCCTCCTAGCTGCCGAACGTCAACTGAATTGCTAGATTTCATTTAAAAACAGCAATATTAGGGCTAAAGACAACTTCCACAAGTATACAGTTCCCAGACCATTTGAGAGGAATGTTCGTCTTGCACCAATATTGGTTTACCAGCACTTTAGTGTTATTCTTTGCTTATAATGTGGCGGCATTTACAAGCGATGTTGATTTCTTCATCATCACAATGATGCCTTGCACGTGACTGTGCTCAACAGTACAAGAACTACAACAATATAACAAGGGTTAGAGTACACTGCCGTAATATTTAGCCAACTATACTGGAGGACATAGTATTCCCTTGCAAATAGTCATCACCCCGTGCTCCTTCGATCGACTTTTTAAGCCAGGCTGACATTACAGTATTTAATCACACCGGGGAGGGGCATAACGCTTTAGCAGAAAGACTTAGCAGCTTGTATAGTCACCGACCTATTGAAAGTCTTGCAGCCTAACAACCTGCTAGAGAATGCAACCCAGGTACCCGAAAACCCGGGTAAACCCGCCGATTTTCAAACCCGTAAACCCGGGTTTGTGTGCGGGCAAAAACCCGGGTTTGACAGGTTTAAATTTTGGGTGTCAGTACTGCAGAGAACAGCGCGCATAAACAGAAAAGAGTTAAAATAAGACAAAAAATATGAAACAGTGGTGTGTGTGGCCGCATTTATAGCTCGTGTACTCTTATTTGCAGTCAATCCGACATCGGTAGAAGCGGAGCGCACTTTTTCCGCTGCAGGGATACTGTGTACAAAGATTCGTTCGTGCCTCAGTGACACAACGCTGGATACTTTGTGCTTTCTGCGCAGCTATTATCGCAAGTAGATTAGGCCTACTGCCCCTATTGAACATGTAGGCTAGACTTAACAGAGGCAATTGTCAATCGATTTAGGCCTAGAGTGCTTGAGTTGGGTTCACAAGACTGAAAATGAAATGTGTAATGTACATGTACACAATGTCATGTTCATCAGGGATGTTAAGGCCTCGAGGCCACAAGGCCGAATCATTCGGCCTCACTCTTTCTCGCCTCTGCTTCGATCTTGGCCTCATGGCATCTGGCCTCGGCCTCACAGAAATTGGCCTAGTGGCCTCGAATATTTACAGCGCACATAACATTAATTAATATTCACAATATAGCCATCGACAATCATTTCTGTTGTGTATTGGTTGCTTACTGAAAACTATGA
>Ga0126334_10000406_pt1 | contig 12652 bp, 7 predicted proteins | sample InaspJWI49metaG_FD_94491 | JGI IMG/M metagenome (GOLD analysis project Ga0126334, IMG submission 94491) | Marine gutless worms symbiont microbial communities from Oahu, Hawaii - Inanidrilus sp. 2 OAHU.JWI-49 metaG | ecosystem: Host-associated > Annelida > Digestive system > Unclassified | place...
GTACGGCATTTTGCCGCGACAGCTTTTCTTTGTTGCGGCAGTTGTGTACAGTGGGTTATGGGATTTTTTATATGGCCGATGTAAACAACATTTTGTTAGTGAATTAAATAATGCTTATTTTTCCAGACATTTATTTTAAAACAGTGTTTAAGTGGCTAAGTCTTGCATAACAGTTTGCTTCACATACTCCTTAAGAAAGGCAATTTTCTGAACACAGATATTTCACAAGGTAGTGTAGCGACACGTTTAGGGTGTGTTGGGGTATTTGTATATGACTTTGTTACAAATTTCCTACTGAGTCTAACAGTGAAAGAATTAGGAAAATCGGCCAATATTTGGTGAAGTTATGGGCAAGAGTTAGGTGTCTTGTTTTTATCTCATGGTGCAGAACACATCCCCATAAAACACGACACAGTCGCTGAAAACTGAGCCAAGAATTAAAAGGGCTGCATTCTTTGCAAAGTACACACACATACACACCCGTTTAACGGCCCTTTTTACAGGACTACCCAGGTAAGCCGGTACCAGAAGGGTAAAACCAATCTGGATTCTACTGAAGAGACAGTGAGTGGCAGACGGATAACCACGACAGCACCCCACCACTCTTTGCAAAGTACATGTGTGGAAATGGCCAGTCGTAAAATACAAACATATCAAAATAAAGCCAAGAATTTGTGTACTATTTATTATGTGTTTGACTTGGACAGTGAATGCAAATTCATTAAAACAAAAAATTATAATGATTAAAGAAATATGTTCTTCTTAGCTGCCAACCTTCGTTGGATGAATAGGAGATTCTGTTTACATAGTCTAATTATAAACAGGCTATGGTAAATTATACATAATACATGAATGGCATATGGCATAAGTGTGTTGTGGAAAAAACGAAGATAATACATTTTAGGAGCAGCAGATAGTTGTACGGAAATGTAAGGCGAAGCCCTCTGTCACTCCGGTGAAAGTTGATAACATTATTCAACACATTTTCCTATAACATATAACATTAACGTCATTTTAACATTAAAATGTTAATGCTCGAAAATTAATACAACACAATACAGTAAAATAAACAGTAGTTTACATATTTCACTACTCAGTTCAAGCACAATGTACACTTTGGTGAAATCTGTTTCATTTTGAACGGTTTCAAAGATATGGTGTGTTTAAAAATGTACAACTTTTTGTACAACCACCCTGTATATATTAGTAACTCATGTAAGTAGTAACAATGCACTGAAAATTTCATACAGGGTGGGCCAAAAAATGGTGCCAAAGCCTCATCGCCATAATTCTGCCAAATCTTAACCGATTTGACAGAATTATGGTCATGAGTCTGTGGCCCCGTTTTTGGCCCACCCTGTAGATGGAAGAAATGAAGTATTAATTTTCATTTACAACATAAAACTACACCCAAAGGTATATAGAACAAATAGGTCTGTCAAATCAGATTTACTTAACAACAGATGCAACTTTTTAGTCACTGTGACAGATTTAAGTCAGCTCGAACAGCATCATATATTCTGCATGCCAATGGGCCGAAGTTTGAACAAAAAACTGAGAGCCTACCTTTTGCTTCGCATATGCTTGTTTCGATACATATGACATACCAACTGATTCCTTCAGCCCATCAAATTTCTAGATACAACAACAACAACAACAACAACAACACCCGTTTAACGGCCCTTTTCTGGGACTACCCAGGTGAGCCGGTACGAGAAAGATAAAATCAATCTGGATTATACTGAAGCAAGAGACAGTGAGTGGCAGTGGCATCAGCTGGGCCATAAGTAAGTCTGCACCTCGCTCCAGACAGAGAGTTCACCCAGTTCATCTGATGAATGCAGACTGAGTGCCGGGTGGCCGCCAACCCTCAGAAAAATGACTTGGGCTGTGAGTCCGCCGAAAATTGGCAGCTACCATCCACATCCACCATCGCCATTGTTATTATTACTCAGCCCAAAGGCTGATACTCATTTTACTGTCCCACAGAGGGTGGTGGACGGCTGAGCTGACCTAGGCACTGCAGTAAAGGTGCACAGCCCGTACCCAAGGTTGTACACTGCAGCTGCTGTCACGATAAACACAATCATCCATAGTGTGATTCAAACCTGGGTCCTCTCATACCATAGTCAGACACGCTAACCACTAGGCCACTCTGACCTGCATTTGTGCAGGGCTCACCAGGTTGTCCAACATACATATACGGACACACAGACGAGCACATGCTATGCTGCCATAAACTTTGTACGAAAAGTCGTTCCTCCAATAGCTCATAGCTCTATGCAGCCTAGTCAGACACATGCGCTGGCACATCGGGTCACATTCTGCTAGTGGAAACGGTTCCATTCAGTCTTGCATTCAACAGAAATTACTAATTTACTGATTAACAGCATTTTACATTCACACTTGCAAACCACTACATCAAACTCCTAAACCTGGCAGAAATAACGCCCATGTAGCTCATGCATAGCAGACAATGACATCACTTGGTAATTACCTACCACTCTGGTGGTCCAGGTAAAGCAATATGTCTAGCTGCTGATCTTGTGAACTAGATATCTGCCATTCTGGTTCACCCTACCCAATCTAGGTCAAGTTCAAAGGTCAAGTACTGAAAAATGAAAGCTCACAACCAGTTGAAGCACAATGGCTAAAATGCAGACTGAATGGCAACTGTGAATAAGTAACAGCCAGCTGAAAATTCAGTCAGCAAAACATGTTGCTAAATTGATCTGTGTAACCTCAAGTGGTAGTTCTCCAGTTCCATTTTTCCATCTCCTTGCTCTTGCAGTGTCTTGTCCATGACAATCAGAGCAATCAAAGATCATCGTCCTCACAGTCCAATAACGTTTATCTGCTGCATTTTTCTTTCAGAATTTTATCAACTGTTCCCAGTGCCAAGGCGAACCTTGCCAAATTTTCATAAGAATCCATTTACAATTTTGAGTAAACCTGCTTGTGGACTGACAAAATGATTAACTCAATCTCATGATGCCGTTTCATGATAAGGGACAGCAAAAATGTGCTTTGCTGGCATAACACTAATGCCTATAAGTCACTCGAGGTAACCACTATGCAGCGATGTCATTTGTCTCTGTCCACTTGCCTCAGAGCCTAATTTATACAAGCCTACAACTCTGTTTGATGGCTGCAACAAGACTGCTACACATATAACATTTAGTGTAACAAATGCATTTGTGCACTGCATGTATGATAACACACACATACCCGTTTAACGGCCATTTTTCCGGGACTACCCGGGTGAGCCGGTACCAGAAAGGCAAAACCAATCTGGATTTTACTGAAGCAAGAGACAGTGAGTGGCAGTGACATCAGCTGGGCGATATGCAAGTCTGCACCTCGCTCCAGACAGATAACCATGCCAGCACCCGACCACTCAGTTTTTTTACAGGACGGATGCTGCTGCCCAACCAACAGCGTCAAAGCACTGAATGCATGTATGCTAACTCGAGCACATAATACCTGCACCAGCTGTTGCACTTTGTCCATCTGTTCAGTCATCATGTAGTAGCAATACAGATAACTACGAATGTGTTCGCCTCCAGTTGCCTCAGCTGCTTTTATCACCAACGACTCCACTGATGAAACAACATTTCAACACAAACACTACATCAATGCAGCCAGCATTCGTAAGTCAATCGTGTATAAAGCCAGTACAATTAACACTACCACAACAGCAATTGTGGCAAACCGTGACTAAGTTAAGATTTAATGTCCCACAACCCCCAAACATGAAGCTCTGCTACTGTAGATGGACCGCACGACGCGCTGTCAGTCAAAATTTTGTCAACTGCTGTGCAACTGTAACAGCTAGTTCTACAACAGATCCACAACAAATCAAAGTAATGAGTTAGAACATTATGACGAACAGACAGATAAAAAAAAACTATGTGCATGCAGTCACAATGCGTCGACCATCATAGGTGTGGTCAACAGGCTCAACTGTTGACAAGTTTTGTCAACAATGCAATCGATGTGCCATGGTAAAATTTTCTAGCTCCAGAGTTTAGGACAAAGTTCAAGAGAGAAGTACCATTATTTTGGGGGACATTCAAGTTTCCTTATAACATGCACACTCAAAATACCTCATACATACCAGTCACTGCTATGAAACTTTGTCAAAAGCATACTGTGCTAGTCTGATGACACAATGATTTCTATTGCAGAATGCTAGCCATCTTCATCAGCAAATAACACTGCTAGTAAATGTTGGATCAGCTCAGAAGCTTACATCTCCTTGCATGTGCCCATTGTATGAAAATATGAAATGTTTGATGTTTTAAAGCAACTTGAAATTTCTGAGACTGACTAATCAGTAGCAACAGATGTTGTTCTTCAAAGCAATCTGATTGTCTACCCAATGCATTGGACAGACAGACTATCTAATCACTTTCTCTCTGTGTGTCTTTGAACAGATCTGCTGTCAAATGGCTACGGCCGCAATTCTTTACCGAGTTTCACCAAATTTTGCATGCAGCCTGAAAATGTGGTCGGTTTGATGCCTATTGTTTCTGAGTCAAACGGGAAGTAGATATCCGATGTTAGAAGTGTGGTAATTCTTACTTTCACAGTTTCCTGGCTCTAATCACTACATTTTTCAACATATTGGCAAAAATGCTGTACAGAGCATAAATTAAGCAATGATGACTTTGTACTCAGTGGTATGAAACCAGAAACAGAAACCAGATTTTACCAAGGTGCAAATTCTAGTTTTGGTTTTGATTAATGTGCTGTCAAACTGATCGTCCACGATTCTTCAGCAATCTGCATCAAATCTGTCACTGTCATACTGGATAGAGCCGAGTTTGGTAGAACACATCTGTGCTTGTTATTAAATGATAGCACTCAACAAGTATAAGCTCACGTTTGTCAATCAGGTTTGGTTGTCTTTCATGTGCACCTATGAGTGCACCAGATGAAATGTACTTCTGTAAGCCAGTAGGATCTTCCTCAAACTTGTCCAGGAATTCATCCAATGTGTTACTAACAAATGACAACAATGAAACAGTAGTTAAATATCAGTGAAATAAAACATCACACTGCAACTGCTTCTTTACAATTACATCATATCTCAATTTCCTGTTACCACAGTGTAGGATAGGTCAAAGGAATTACATCATATCTCAATTTCCTGTTACCATAGTATAGGATAGGTCAAAGGAAGCCCACATGCCAAAAACCAGCTCGATCTGTCCAGTAGTTTTGAGAGAACACAGAGTTGTGACAGACAAACACAGGGCCATAGCTAGCACCACACTAGCATATCAGCCAAATCCTGAAAAACAGCAAGCAAAAACTATTACCATTCACCAAATATGTAATTAGATGACGTTATAAAAATATTTCATTGGCCTTCACAAGCCGATGTCAACTGACCGATTAATATGGGCAGGAATCATGCTGAATGCAGTAAACAGTGCCCAACGCTTCGGTATCATCATCTGTTCCATAGCTGCAATGCTTTCGGTGTTGCCGACAGCTTTCAGTTTCTTCAGCAACTTCTGGAATGCTGCAAAGGCACAAATAAAAAAACAAATTTGATTGAGTAGCAGACTGTCTGAGGAGGGAACCAACAAACATGTAGTTACCTATGTCAAGTTAGTTTGAAGCATCTGTAGGACATCATTCAAAGAAACAACAAAGATCAATTATCACATCAATTGTCAGAAATAAAAAAATGCAGCTAATAACAAAATGATGAGCATAGTCACCACAAACTACTTTTCTAAGTGTAAAAAAGTTAAATATGGCAGCACACGTCTCCATCTCAGTAGCCCTCAACCAGACACTAGTATGCATTGTCAGAACACAAACACAGAACCAGTGCATTACATGTTTACTGCATACCTTTCACAACACCTACCTGTGAAGGATGGCCAGAATGACTTTGCCTATGTAGCCAGGTATATATCAACATGGCTCACACAAATACAAACTGCTACCCATCTCAGTATTCTGCCAACTCAAAAACAGAACAACTGTGCATTAGTGCTAATCCAGCACAGCAAAATAAACTATCAGTCACTTTAAACTGATCTTAATTGCCATAAGAGCTTTAACACTGTTGGTTGGCATCCAGAAAGAGCCATCCAGTCTGTAAAAAATGAGCAATCAGGTTATGAAGTGGTTATCAGATCTGGCTTGAATGTAAGTGCAAATAATCTGCATGTGGTCCAGCTAATGCCACTTCCACGCCCAATCACCTCGTTCTTCATTAAAATCCAGACCGGGTTACCTTTCTGTGGCGCTTACCCAGGTTGTCCCAGAAAAGAGGCCATTAAATGAGAGCAGTTATTAAAGTTGATCTTACTTCTGTGATGACGCTGAACTAGCATCTTCTTGGCAGCAGCGACTGCAACATCTGGCGTCATTGCTGCAAACTTTTCATCAGCATCCGCAGCATCAAACTGCCAAGGAATGCCATCATCTAATTGGTCTGACAGCGACGACACTTTCGTCTCATCGGCTGCATCCAATTCTTGGCTCTCATCAGTTTTCTAATTACACAATGCAACAAATACATCAGATGCAAACGTTCTTGTCGTATCGACATGTCAGGTGTCCACTGTTGTGACATGTACAAAAGTTGTAGAATGTCAGCCAGCTCCCAAAACTCAAGACATCTATTAGGCTGCATCACATAGATGTGGCCTACTGCTACAGATGCCACATGTTTCATGGTCTGTGTCTGCTGGGCACACCAGACTCGCATGTCTGCCAAAAACCCACTTATTAGATGGGGTGTACATTGAGGCCACCCGGAGAATATAAGTAAATACTCTGTGTGCAGTGGCAATGAAGCCTTATGTCAAATTGTTTGATCATGTTTCATGGTACTTTTAAACAGTTTCCCTGGCAAGAACTAAGCTGGACAGTTACCACTACAACTGCAACTATCACTCAGTTTTTACTGCACAGAACTAAACACACCTTAAAATCCCCAGAACCAATCAAAACTGGCATATTATAAATCACAGACACACACGTTTAACGGCCCTTTTTCCGGGACTACCCGGGTCAGCTGGTACCAGAAAGGTAAAACCAATCTGGATTTTACTGGAGCAAGAGACAGTGAGTGGCAGTGGCATCAGCTGGGCCATATGCACCTCGCTCCAGACAGATAACCACGCCAGTACCCCACCACTCAGTTTTTTACAGGCCGGATGCCCTTCCTGCCGCCCAACCAACAGCGTCAAAGCACTGAAGGCATATTATAAATCAATGTATTTTATTATTATTATTATTATGCTACAGGCTTCTGCTGTCCATCTGTCAGAAGCAAGCAACCCCATGCGAGAGCTTAGCAACTCCAGATCATTAATTAGCCGCCTCCTGGGTTGGGCCAACTCTCCCAAAAGTAAACCTTCTAATTAATTAAATAAATAGAGGACTAGAGCAGAACAATGGGCAGTTAATTTTAATGAATGTCACATCGACGAATCCCATGGCCAACAGTATTATCACGATTAATTTTGCAGTGATGTGACGGTGGTTCTATGTGCACTGAGGTAAGTGCTACATATGCTGCTAGACTGACTTCAATAACTATGGTTTATACAATTATGCACAAGTAATGCATACCAATGGCGGTGGCACTTCGAATGGAACAGGTTCACCCACTGATTCTAACACTTTTGCAGAATAGCGTAGTACGTTTGGCTTGGGCAACACTTGCTCCTCTTCGTACAAGGAAAATACATCCATCAACTTTTTCATGTCTTTGTTCCGTGCTAATAGCAAAACACACACACACGTTTAACGGCCCTTTTTCCGGGACCTCCCGGGTGAGCCGATACCAGAAAGGTAAAACCAATCTGGACTTTACTGAAGCAAGAGACAGTGAGTGGCAGTGGCATCAGCTGGGCCATATGTAAGTCTGTACTTCGCTCCAGAGAGATAACCATGCCTACACCCCACCACTCTGTGTACATTGCTAATAGCAAAAATTCACACATATACAAACTAACTGTGAAAATACATGCCAATTAAGACAGTGACTTCAGAAAACAAGTAAAAACAAGCGAGCACATGTGAACAACCAAGCACGATCTCACACATGAATTACACAAACAACAGTAATCAGAAAGCAGTGCTCTAAGCAATGACCACCACAGCTAATTGGCTATTGTCACAGCATGAGTAGCATCAATATGCAGACAGTATCACAGCAATAAACAATCTTATTTAAATGATCATCTCTAACGATACACAAATGATGTAGGCAACACTGCTGACAAGAACTCTAGCATCATCTGCCTAATCTAACTGTACTAGATGGCATCAAACAGTGCATACAGGCAGTAAAAAAACTCCTCAAAATCCTCAAGTTCCAAACTAGGGGTGCCGGGCTGCCAGCTAATAAAGGTCGACCAGTATAATGGCTGTGAAACAGTGAGATGTAATCACAAGTTTGGTAGCAAATAAAGTATGGACAAGGTGTTACTGGGTGTTTCTGCAGTCTGTGAAATTGACAGTACAAGCTTACTGGAGCCACAACATTTTGCGAAAATGTACACAATGAAGCAAAAAACTGTGACATCTACTAACAAATATCTCAACAACAACAACAACAACAACAACAACAACAACAACAACAACAACCATTTTACGGCCATTATACAGTCAACCTGTGTTAGCCAGCACTTCCAGTAAAGAACTAAAAGATTTTGTTGGTGCAAAGTTTTACTGCCGCATGCCCTTGCAGACGGCAACCAGTGCATTCGGTTTAGGGAGAAGACGCTGGAGTTCTCCTCAAGAGTATTATCTACACTGGCTCTGTACCATATACTAACAAGCATCTCACCATGCAATCTGATAAGCTGTAACATCATCCGACTTCGATCTATGCCACTTAGATGCTTTGTGACATCAATGAACTGTGTCAGCTCCTTTTCCTACAATGACACAGTGCAACAACCACCGCTTAACAAAAGCTTATTCAGTGCTAAGACTGGGACCAGGCAAAATGAAAATTTCGTTAAGTTTGCCTTCGACAAGGATACTGAAAGTGGTGTTGGGCAACAATGCTGTGCATCTTGTTATTTTTATGCCAGTTTGCATTAACATCATTTGCATTTGCATACTTCGAAGAGTAAAACCTAGTAAATTTTCATACTACGTTTGACATGTAACACATAGCTGACACAGTCACTGATGCTTAAAAATTAATACACAGCCACGTGAAAAACCATAATATGCAATCACTACAGGCTGAAACAAACATCAAGCAATTGGCTACTGTGAGTTAAAAGTTATATTTCTACCTGTAACTTTGCTGAATAATAACTGCTTTTGTAAATTCTTTCACCATCAAACTCAGCAGTAAATTTGTAATAGTCAACATTAAAGATCTTATGTTGATAATTAACATGTAAAATGTTTGGCACTTTTCTGACTAAGAGTACCAGTAATCAATGGGAAGTTTTTCTGCCATTTTGTACATTACATGAGTAAAACCTTTCAATAAATTTCATCAAATATAAAAAACACAGATATGTTGTTAACCACATCATATGCAGCATTTACAAATGTAAGTTACAAAAATTTCAAGTGTGTATCTGAAGTATAAGGGACCACATACCTTATTCACATTAATAAAGTATTCACAACTTTTAAGCAGTGTATCCATGTCAGCCTTCAAACCTGGTGCCTGTATACACCAACAAATTACCAGTAAAAAAGTGAAATATTACAATTTTTCAGTTACAAATTTGACCTTAACAATGTGATGTAAATAGTTAAAACTTTATATAATTCACAGTGTTTACATATTACAGACAACAAATTACCTCAGCAGTTTTGAATAGAATCATCATAAATCCCTAATGTCACTATCAGTGCCAGTTTCTGTAAATCAGTGTCTTCTTAAAGAAAACCTTTGGGATTCGTGAATAATATCTTTACAGGCCAGATGCCTTCCATGTCACCCAACCAAAAGCATCAAAATCCTGGGAATATTAATATGGTTAAAAGCTCCTTAAAGCATCCAAAACAGTTCCAAGTAACTCCAAAACTCACTACTTATGACATGTGCAATGCACATCTGGTTACAACACTCTATTTTGATAACTGTTTTATTATTATGCTGCATCCAAAGCAGAAAGTGCAAAACAACAACATCCGTCAGTATCAGTATGTGTGTCTATTTTCTTTTCTTTAACTAACATTAATGCAATTATGATTAACTGCCTTCAACGCATTGACACTGTTGGTTGGGCATCAGGAAGAGCATCTGGCCTGTAAAAATTGAGTGATGAAGTCTTGGGGCTGTTGGTGTGGTTAGCTGTCTGGAGCGAGGTGCAACTGTTTGCATATGGTCCAGCTGATGCCACTGCCATCCCCAAACCCCATCATCTCTTGCCGCATTTAAATTCAAACTGGTTTTACCTTTCTGGTACCAGCTTGCCCAGGCTGTCCTGGAAAAGACGCCGCTAACAGGTGTAGTGTAGCAGTAGTAATGCAGATATGATTAACTGGCAGTGCTTCGACACAGCCAGCATGTTCTGGCCCTTTTGTCCAGGGTCCAGGGCAGATACACTTGATGTATACTGTCATCTATTCCGAGGTATGTCCATAAAGATATAAACTAGACAACAAGTAAACAGCAAACCTCAGCAAGCCTGCGTGCTTGTTTCAACTTTCCACATTCAATAAACTCTTTTATGAGGCTCAGATGCATGTTTTGTTCACCAATCACGGTTGACACAAGATCAATTGCTGCAAAACGTTCAATATACATTAATAATATAAAGCTTTTGAACAAAAGCTGTGCACTGTACTTATTTTACGATACAAGACGAGATGCTATTTTAACACGTGGAAATAAGTCAGTTTAATCTACTGCACAGAACCAACAACTAAAAAGTGGAAAAAAACTAGAAAGTAAAAAAGATAAGCTCAGAAGTATCGGTAAACAGTTCGGGGAATCTGCAGAGTTAGTCCTAAAAAATTTCATTACTACCACAAACACAGCAGCACCGTTTAATATGTCACAAGCTCAATAAGTTACATAACCCATTACCACATTACCACGGTTGTCCAAATAAAATGCTAACCTTCACAGGCACAGTTCTCAAATAACCAACAAAGGCGAAAACAACACAGACAAATAACAACTCTACCTTATGATTTTAGACAAAAGCAATTACCAAGACACATGATTTATTTTATAACACAGGTACCCTACTAATGCCTTCAGTGCTTTGACGCTGTTGGTTAGGCGGCAGGAAGGGAATCCGGCCTGTAAAAAACTGAGTGGTGGGGTGCTGGTGTGGTTATCTGTCTGGAGCGAGGTGCAGACTTGCATACGGCCCAGCTGATGCCACTGCCACTCACTGTCTCATGCTTCAGTAAAATCCAGATTAGTATTAACTTTCTGGTACCGGCTCACTCAGGTAGTCCTGGAAAACGAGCCGTTAAACGTGTGTGTGTGTGTGTACCCTACTTATACTGACTGATTTATTTTAGATCAGATTAGTAAACAGACTATATGGAGTAAATGAAAGAATGCTTAGAAGAAAATGTTACACCAAATTTCAGCTTTTCAGGTTTCACACTATAGACTGCCGACTTTACCAATGACCACCAAGCACACCAGTTTTTTATGTGGGTTTCCACACTGATCAAAAGTGCCCCTATTTTAGCATGTAGGCTTCCTCACTGACTCACACATGCTTTTTATCCCTGTGCTCACCAATAACCGCAAGCACCTCTGCTTCAAACCTCAGACTTCACTACTCACGCTCAAGTGCTCCTGTTGCACAGATTCACAACTGGTTCCTTGTGTGGCTCACCATCATAAAACAAGTATCAGCTGTCGTCAATGAACCTGCATGATGACTGTCAACTGTTGCAGGTATTGTCAACTTAGTTGATCGTTGATGGTCCAGTTTATAATGCTCTGAGAATCCACCTTTGTTGAGATCAGTTGACACCACGTTTCAACGATCAACTTGCCGAGGTGAAATCTTCTATGTCCTGACTTCGGGACAAAGTTCCAAAAGGAAGTGCAGTTATTTATGTGAATATCTGAATTTCCTTATAACACAGTGTAGGATAGGTCAAAGGAAGCCACCATGCCTAAAACCAGCTCAATCTGTCCAGACATTTTGACAGAACACCAACTTGCGACATACAGACAGACATGGCCATAGCTAGTACCATGCTAGCATAGCATCACATGGGCAAAATGTCAGACAGCTCTTCAATGGGCAAAATGCATGCATACCTTTTTGTAGCCTGTCAGCGTCCTCAAGAGCAATAAGCATCTTGAGGACATTACTGTAATTTGGTGCAACACCATGCTGCTTTACACAATACTCCAGAGCAGTCAATAAACTGTCCACATCAGATCTAAAAACACAACAGATGTAACAAACAAAAAGTCCAATACACAGACAAAACAGACAAGAAGCTCAGCTATCACCGAGGGACAGCGCGATGCGTCGTGTCAATTGAAATCTTGCCAATTGCCACGCAACAGTGCAGAAACTACTTATACGACAAGTCCTGACGAAATCGATGGTATGAAGTTGGAGATTTAGTCGGAGGCAATGTGTGATAGACAATGTGCACTCAACCATGACACGATCGAGTCGGCTCCCATTGTCTCAAGTGTCATAAACAAACCGAC
>Ga0126334_10000409_pt1 | contig 12631 bp, 13 predicted proteins | sample InaspJWI49metaG_FD_94491 | JGI IMG/M metagenome (GOLD analysis project Ga0126334, IMG submission 94491) | Marine gutless worms symbiont microbial communities from Oahu, Hawaii - Inanidrilus sp. 2 OAHU.JWI-49 metaG | ecosystem: Host-associated > Annelida > Digestive system > Unclassified...
GTGTAGGCCCAGGCCTGGCCTAGGTCACTAGCTGACAGATGCTAACAGACTGAGCCAGAGATGCTCAGTCACTCAGTGACCTACATACGAGTACGACTACCACTGGGGTGTGGGCAGGCTGGGCCGAGGCCGTCGCGTTGCCAAGCTACAGAGGGCAGCGGGCAGGCAGCAGCTGAGGATGCTGGATGACACAACTGTACAGCTTCAAGTTAGCCTAATGATTATCTTTGTAAAGGATGACCTCAGATAGGTGTTATAAGCCTGGCTGAGTGCCCGCAAAGTGGGCACTCAGCTAGTAAACTAGAAGATGATGGCAAGATGGTTGGCTATAGCTCTCTTTGAGCACGCAGACACATGCACACACAGACAGACAGACAACCCAAAAACATACTGCCTGCAGCCCCATCTACAGGGTGAGCAGAGGCATAAAAATGCGTTGATATGGCTACGTTTGCATGTGCAGAATGTTACGGATGTTATACTGACACTGGCAGCCCTGTGGTGTGAAGGCATAGTATCCGACTGCACATTCGGTACACCTGGAGCCACTGACGCCACGTGGACAATAACAATATCCAGTCACTTGATGACAACTGCCATTGCCGGTGTGTGCACAGTCACATGGAATGCAGCCGGCAGCCACATTGTAATAGCCCGCCTGCAATCAATCAACAACAGCTGCAGCAAACTCACTGGTATTGCCAGAAATAAATCCACCCACTGAATAATACACACTTTCATTTAAGCCTCTAATGTACCCGTTGTAAGTGCAACTTTTTTCTCGATCACCATGGCAATTCTGGCCAGTTGCCCTAAGGTAAAGTCTCTTAGTCAGGCAGTGATATTTTCATTAAGAGTAAATAGTAGTTAAACTGAAAGTATCGATTCCAACTAAAGTAAAGTTGAAGTCAGACTGACTGAAACTAAACGTAAACAGGTCATCATTTTATTCAGAAGTTGCCGCCGCCGCCGCTACTGCTACTACTACTACAACTACTACACCCCGTTTGACGGCCTCTTTTCCAGGAAAAAATGCATAAGCTGGTACCAGAAAGGTAAAAAACAGTCTGGATTTACATGAGGCAAGAGATGATGGGGTTTTGGGATGCAGTGGCAATCTGCACCTCGCTCCAGACAGATAACCACACCGACACCTCATAACTCAACTTTTTACAGGCCGGATGTTCTTGCTGACGCCTAACCAACAATGTCAAGGCACTGAAGGCCTTTTACTAACAGTAGAAGAATCATATTCAATTAATCAGCAGCACTGTGCACTACTCACCTCACACTGCGAGCAGTCGCGTCCAGTAAAGCGAGGCCGACACTGACACTGACCAGAAACAGCATCACAAGTCTCCACTATCAGTGAGCCATGACGATCACAGCTACACTCTGGAATAATCACAAAACCATCAACTCAGAAATTCACCTAATACAACTAATGGTTAAAGAATTTTGACAAAAGGGCACATCATTGAGGCCTCCAAAATTGCCCTTTACCTGGGGGACCCAGGCCCCCAACTAATACATGGTTTCTTAAGCCCACCCGAGTCCACAACCCAAATGGCATCTAGATCGGTTCAAAAGTTTTCACACAGTTCACGGTCATGTCCAACAAACAGACAGACAGACACACACACACACAAAAACCATGCGACATCTGCATCTACAGGCTGCATCTTTGCACCACATGCATGTGATGCAGCCTAGAAACTTTCCAGGTAATTTGGCATTTTCCCTGACTTTCCCTAACCAATCAAATTACCGTGTGGGAGTTGGCATTACAGCACTTGTTGTTTCATATAGTTTATATGCACCAAAAATTAAGTTGTACCAAGCAAAAATGTACCACTAACGTTGGCCAACCTGTTACAGTTAAAAGCAATACACTACATGATGCCTGCTAACTATGCACATGTCCTATTTATATACAACTACCATCTACCAATAACGACAATACTGACAGTAGCATTCTAGCCTACTAATCAGTTAATAACAACCTGATAAAATTTATGTTTAAATATGCAACAGAAAATACAGATTACAATTTTGTTACTCTGTCAGTAAAACATTAAATATGTAAAAAAAGACAATATTTGCACTGTCCACTTTCTTATCAAGCAAGTTATATGTTTGCAAGTTACATTCATCAGGCCAAAAAACATACTGACCCTGGCAGTCTCCCATCACTGCAGTGCCATAGTAACCACTCTGACAGCGTTCACAGTGTCGTCCTTCAGTGTGCCCAGTACACGACAGACAGTGGCCGGTCTCACGATCGCAGAGATCTCGGCCATGGGCGTCGACACTGTTACCATGACACTGACATGGCCGGCACGAGTTACCAGGCTCCATCGGGTCACCGTAGTAACCAGCCGCACACCTGACTCACACAATATGCCACACTAGCATTTCTGACACATTCTGAAATGAACTGTTTACAGAACTAAAATCAGCCTGATCACATGGACATATGGATGTACTTTAAATCAAAGAAAGCAAATGCAGAGCCCAGAGAATTGGTGGGACTGACGATTAATGACACGATAACTTACATGTTCGGAATAAATTACAAAAAAATTAAGCCTGCAAATCGCAGACTTAAGTTCACTCGAAAATGTCCATTACAAGATTGGTGTGTGTGTGTGTGTGCACTGCAATGCATTACATGCTTAACCCAGTACTGTTACATTCACAGAATAATGTTATCAAAACATCACAGGTAACACCCGTGGGTGGCTCGGTAGCCAAGTGCTGGACTCAGGCGCAGTAGGGCCTGAGTTCAAATCGCTGTCAGGTAACAGTCTTAGACAAACTGTTCACATCCGTTGTGCCTCTGTTCACCAAGCAGCAAAATTGGTAGCAGCCCTCTTAAGGGTTGCGAGGGTAACTGCGGGCCTGGCGGAAAGTAATGGCAGCCTACCGCCGGGTTAATGAGTCACATCACCTGCAGGCTGACTGCCAAGAATCGGGATCAGCTCTGGAGCCCTATGCTCGGCAGTCGAGTATGGGCTACCTTTACCTTTTTTAACACCGCTGAGAACTCCAGCATCTTCTTCCTAATTCAAATGCACTACCGGGTAGTTGCAATCAGCAAGGACATGCTGGCATTAACACTCTGCACCAGCAAAATCCGCCAGTTGTTAACTGTGGGTGCTGGCCAACAAAGGCTGACCTGCACAATGGCTGTTCTTTTCGTCTAATACTGTTATCTTATCAATATTTTCAGTTTGTTACAAACGCAAACAAATACTTCGTAAATCCAAACAGACTAATACATTAGCATCGTACCTGCTACAATCATATTACACAAAACAGGCCAGTGACATAAGCAGAAGATAAGTATGGCAATACATGTCAAATAAACTTAACATAGATCAAGTTAAATGTGAGAACTATCTAAGCCTTTAGTCCGTATAACTAGGTTTGCTCACCGTTCACAGGAATGTCCCTCATAACCTTCTTGGCAGACACATACAAAGTGAGACACAGGTCCTGGGATCTCTCTGCAACTCTCGGCAAACGTGTTTGACGGAATACTCAGCGGACAAGGACATGGCTGACAACTGTCTGGCGTCCCAAGTGTTGCATTGCCATAGAAACCACTGGCACACATCTCACAGTGAATACCTTGCGTGTTGTCTCTGCAACCCTACACAAACATTAGTAGTACCACTCCTATTCACATGCTGAGAGATATATCAATCCTACAAAATTGCCAACAGCTGGTGAACTCACAGCAAGACTCATAACTTTTAATTAATTTTGTAGGTAACTGGGAGTTTTCATGTACAGCAGAGTAACATTTAAAAACAATATCACTAACTGGAAACCATGTGTAAATGAGCACACATGTACACACACACACATACAGACAATTTAGTAGTCAGTTTCCAGCTTTTCCAGCAGGACACTAGCCAACATAAAGGCAACATCACCCCCTCCTGTAGGAGTCTAACAGGAGATGAATAAAGAATGAGGCCATGCCACTGGCTGGGTTTCCTTCAGTGCTGTCACATTGACGGTTGGATGACATGAATGGCATTAAACAGCACGGCAAAATGTTTCATAAACAACAGCAACAAGTTGCCCACATTCGCCCATTGCCTGCTGCTGTTGCTCAGCACCGGCTATGCAGCAATCAATCGATATCTCCTACCTGCTCAGCTCACAGCAGCAAACTTGCAGCAGCCAGAGTGATGCTGTCAGCCCATGCTGGAACAGACAGACAAATGGACGGACATCATAATATTAAGTTCATTGTTCATAGACCCAGCTGTGCATACTATGCAGATACAGTGCCAATAAACTGACTGTTACTGCAACACAGCGCAGGCTGACACAGAAAAAATGAACACTGACGTGACATTCTCCAGTGAAAGGGTCGCAAGTATCGCCATGGTTGTTGCACTGACAAGGCTCACATCTTCCACCAACCAACTTGTTGTCAACACGTCGGAAGCCTTCTGCACAGCTCTATAACATAGCAATGAACAACATGCCATTGAAAATTCATTCATCACATTACACCATCACCAAACACTGTTACGTCACAGCAGCAGACTACGTAATGCCGAATGGAAATAAAATTTGACCAGATATCTGCAGTAGCTCATAATCGTAAGAAGTATAAAACGAAAAGAATCCAAAACTTTACTATTTTATGGGTCCAAAAAAACGCAGTGCAAACTGTGCAGAGCGACACACATGACATGGTATGATGCAACTGTGAACTGGCAAATCAACAAATGAACAATTTTTATAAATCATACAAATAAAACTAAAAAAGACAAATCATGAAAATTATCAGTGGTTGAAAATTTAAAGAGATCGATAGATATTCACTGGTTATGAAGAAGCTGCAGGTAACACCATTCAGGAGAACTGTAGTACCTTCTTCATAATCCAAATGCCCTAGCTGCTATCAACAACGGCATGTAAACAGTAACACTTTGTTCCAACAAAATCCTTAAAATTGATAACTGGGGGTGCAGGATAACACAGGTTATCCCATATAATGGTAATATTTATCCACAGTTGAGAGAAAATCACACACACAAACACACACACTCCTTTAATGGCCCTTTGTCCAGGACTACCCGGGTGAGCCAGTACTAGGAAGGTAATACCAATCTGGATTTTACTACAGCAAGAGACAGTGAGTGGCAGTGGCATCAGCTGGGCCATATGCAAGTTTGCACCTCGTTCCATACAGATAACCACATCAGCACCCCACCACTCAGTTCTTTTACAGGCTGGATGCCCTGCCTGCCCCCCAACCAACAGTGTCAAAGCACTGAAGGCATGAGCACAATACACATTGTACAAACTATTAAACCACTGTGTTACTGTATTACAAATCATACGCTATTATGTTATATATTCTGAATGGTTACACAAGTTTAGTCCACACTACCTCACATGATGTTCCAGCATAACCATATGGACAGGCACACATCTCCACAGACTCCATCCTTGAACCTTCACCAGTCTCCGTAGCCACATCCAGTGTTACCTGTAGCAACCTACAATTGACAACAGCCACACACAACGCAACGGTTTTAAGGCCAGTTTCACAATAATTTCAATATAACCTGGCACTGATCAATCTTTATTCTGCACATTTCAGTCCATCCAGTTACTAACATATTGGGTACAATAATCTGACTACAACATAACAACAACTAGTTCAATGGACATTTATCCAGGTAAGCCAGTACCAGAAAAAAAAACATCCACTTACTCACTCTCTTTAATTAACTTTATCCATTTCCTACGATGCACAGCATCTGCTTTGCACAGTTTTCAAGCCTGATAATCTGTTTCAATGCCCTCACCCCAAGTTTTCTTTGGCCTACCTCTATGTTTTACATTACACCTTCCACTTGATGCATTTTCTCACCTAATCAGTAATTTGAATACGTGAACAAAAAATTATGCACAACTTGCTACTTACTTGGCCTTTGACTGGTATACATTGAAAGTAGCACGGAAGAGCATCCTGTTGATGTCTGCCAGGAGAACTAAGAACTCTTCACGCTGTGGGCTGGTCCCTAGTGGCGCAGTACTGTTCTCCAAATGAATCCAACCAAACTCTGTCATGTTGATGCTGACTATGTGTTCCACTTCCTCATCATAGTACTGGCCACCAAGACCCAGTCGCATGCCACTGCCCTGTCACCAACAACGACAATGAAAATGACATTTTAAGCCTTACATCAAGCTTCTGACTTCATTCACTCTGGACTATAATATATGAACATGAATGAGTATTTTGAACGTAATAATTATACTGATGACAACAATAATAATAACCACGTTAATGTTTATGGTGCCATCATCGTGGTAAGGCAATGCAAGATCACCCAGATCATTTCGAGTCTGTTTCATAAATGCAGACTCAGTGCTAGGTGGCTGCCAACCCTCAAACCAAGTACGGTAACAACCTGGATTGCGAGTCCTCCACCAAGCTGCTATTGGCCATATCCACCACTGACATTACTCAGCCTGAAAGCTAATATCTCATTTTACCATTCATGGAGGGTGATAGTATGAGTCGAATCTGTTTAAAATGAAAACATTTACTCTTACGATTTGCTAGAATATCACTACTACTACTACATTACACCCGTTCAACGGCCTCTTTCCCAGGACAACCTGTGTAAGCCGGAACCAGAAAGGTAAAACCAGTCTGGATTTAAATGAGGCAAGAGATGATGGGGTTTTGGGATGCAAATAATCTACACTTGCTCCAAACCGACAACCACAACAACACTTCATCACTCAATTTTTACAGGCCAGATGCTCTTCCTGACACCCAACCAACAGTGTCAAAGCGCTGAAGGCACATATTTGCTAGAATATCACTATAAAAAATTAAATATCACCAAAATGCTCGCACAAATGACATCGCCAGGCAATGGTAGGCATTATAGCCGTAAACCCTAAAACCATGAAACACCGTAAACCAAAACAACGTGATGGTAATGATTTGCAGCCTTACAGCTACATAACCATTGAATTCAAAATAAAAAAAAACTTCAAAAGATGCCACAGCTTTCACATTACAACATCAACAAGAAGTAACACACTGAATTGAAATATTTAACATACTTCCAAGATAACATCATTGTTTGCAACGTATGAATTTGGATCCAGCTCAACCGCAGTGCAGTTCACTTCAAACTTGAAGACAAATTCTAGAATGCCATTGTATGATGCCACCTGAAGAATACACAGACAACAAATAGACAGCAGTCAGTACAATGCATACAACATTGAAATGGACAGTGTTGTTAATGCAGCAGAAATGTGTTACTCACCAAAGTTATTATTATTATTATTACGCAGCGTTTAACACGCCGTATGTCGGTCATAAGATGACGAATCGCAGGCGCGGAAAGTTAGAAATAAAAGTGAAAGGAGCAGCCTCATTTGACACTGTAGCATCCTAGATCATAATGTTGGCTAAATGGTAAACTTGTGATACTCACAACACACACAATATGTTCTGGATCACTTCTGAAATCAAAACAACTCTTCTTCAGTCCAGAACCTACTTATTCCCCCAAATTACATTTAAAAATCCATCCATAGTTTTTTGAGTTATCCTGCTGCTAATAAACAGACAAATATACAACAGAACCTCTATGAAAAGTGGAGGAGGTAATAGATTTTAAAACACACAGATTCTGTTCTGCATGTTAAAATCTCATTATGTGCTAGTGTATGCAAAATATATCATAATCAAATCAAAATGTCATCAAAACACACGAGCAGTGCCCATTACTAACAAAACTGTACAAGTGCTACAACCACTATAAACAGGCATCATCAATCATCAAACACGAATATATTCTGTCAAATTTAGCCTTAATACACGTACAACGTACCTTATTGTCTATGTACTCCTGCGGAGCTGACCAATAAATATCGTTGTTCAGGGACCAAGTCATATCAGGTGTGATGTACAGAATGTCGTCATCAACGAGTGGCTCTACATGACCACTGCCTGCCCAGTCTGTCACCAACCAACCTCGCGACTCTCTTATCTGTCAACACAACAAACATCAACAGCTGACATTTTGTATAATGTACTTTCAGTAAAAAAAATTAGTTAACTGCACAATCAGTATCAACATTAGACAGTAATGTGCTGCTTACTATATCAGTTATATACTGCACATTTTGCTGGCTATTGTCAAACAAACATTCAAACCATCCCTGCCACTATCAACATCACCACCATTTCTAATGGATGTTTCCATGTAAACCTGGGTTAGCAAGCTCCCCTTCAGTTTTTTCCGCCACTTCTTATCGAAGTGAAACTTTGAGAAATGGAGATAAGTAAGACAGGTTTTTAGGCGCCAGATGTGTTTTTCAGCCAACCATTTGTGTCAAAGCACTGAAAAAAACTCAAAGCACTAATGCCAACCACAGAAAAAAAGCCACATCATTTCTTCATCAATGACAGCACTCGTAAATAATAGAAAGGACATCACTCTCTTTGTGTCATCCAATGCTAACACCATAAATAAACACATTTAACAAATTCAATCACTCAAATACACCCACTACATACAAGCAAAAAATAACAGGCATCATATATAGATTTTATATTACTTTTAACAGGCTGGATGCTCTTTCGGAAGCCCAAAAACATTTTCAGAGCAATGAGGTCAAAAATGCATTATGTAACTTAGTCATTCAAACATGCCATGTAGACAGAAGCAAACAAAGCAGATACCGTATCGCGTCCCCAGGTGGACTCGGTACACTGATCGGTGATGTCAAAGCAGAAGCAAGGATCACAGCCTGCAGGATTGTCAGCTCGCAGGTTGTAGAAGCCAGGTAAACACTCGTCACAGTTCTCACCACAAACGTGCTCCTGAATTATAGACCAGTTCCACACCAGCATCAGTCTCAGTGCTACACAACTACCAACTCCACAGGCATTAGTCTGTTTTATACCATGGCATTAACCACTGTTGTGCTTTACTGACTTGTGGCACATCATTAAAATACATGAATTACAGTCACCAAGTGGAAATATTTCCATGCCAGATTTTTGCAATCTATCCATCTACTGCCCAAATACAAAGTAACTCCCTAAAACTACTCAAATTTTCTTGAAACAATGCAAAAAGCTACCTCTCCAATTACACAGCCAACCTGACATCTTGCAACAGCACACTCTTCAAGATTATGTAGCCTACATGTATGTTACATAATGAATCAGTAGCAAGTATTTTGTAGACTAAATATAAACGTTTCATCAATATTCAGTTAGTAATTAGTTAGTAATTATAGCCTGTTACTGCTGTTTTTCTGATTTACTGTCATTCTGCCCACATGTCAACACTTACGTTAATCTGGATATGTTCATCATTCTGCTATCATTCTACAGAAATGGGTGACAGTTTCTTACTTTGCAGATACACTGCACACAGATGTCATCATTGACACTGCCAACGGCACTACAGGGACATGGCTCACAGTGTGGATAGCCAGTGTATCCCGGCGCACATTCATCACATCGTGAACCACAGTAGCCTTCATGGCAGATACAGTCACCAGCGTGCTGTCAAGCACAACAAACTTATCACAGTTCACCTAGCTACTGAAAACAAATATCAACTAAATAATCTTAATATGACTTCTTGCAACACACACACCCGTTTAACGGCCCTTTGTCCGGGACTACCCGGGTGAGCCGGTACCAGAAAGGAAAAACCAATCTGGATTTTACTGAAGCAAGAGACAGTGAGTGGCAGTGGCATCCGCTGGGTCATATGCAAATCTGCACCTCGCTCCAGACAGATAACCATGCCAGCACCACACCACTCAGTTTTTTACAGGCCAGATGCCCTTCCTGCCACCCAACCAACAGTGTCAAAGCACTGAAGGAACTGCACATACCTGGTAACGAAAATACTAAACAAATGGGCAAGTAGGAATAAGCTAATAAGCAATATCAAAAACGAACATTCGAAAGTGTGCAATGTGTAATAAAAGGAATAAGATAGCTAGTCAAGAAGCAAGTCTGTCGTATTCGTCATCTGATAAATACATTTTAACTTGATTCACGACTGCAGATAACAATGCCTACATGATATAAACAATCTGCCCCTAAAGGCAGCGAAAGGAGGCACTAAGCGATGAAGAAGTTTTGAAATTTAAATTTAACCGAAATGTAAGAGATAAATTAAAAGTAGCAGATTGAATAAAAAGCCTTATATCGTTATTGTAATAATAAAAATATTTATTATTTCTGTTATTAGACTGGTTGTTGTTCTTATTATTGTTACTGTATTACTGTTGTTATTACTATTAGCGAGAAGTTGACTAACTATTCCCAGGTGCTCATCCGCATCATCTTTGAAGCACAGACCAGTGGAGCCGATGACATCACAGAGGCAAGGATGACAAGCATCAGGACTGTTGTGTGACACACCCGAAGGTCGGTAAAAACCATCTTCACAGATCTCGCAGTTGATGCCCATTGTGTTATGCTGTCAGATACAACAAGAACAAGCATAAGGGATGTAAATCAATAAACTTAATAAGTAAACTCCAAATAATAATGAAACAAAATACTACAACAGTGTAATGCAGCACAAGTGTTCGGGCAGTATTGTGAAGGTATGAACAGTTACAATTTTTTTTTCACATGAAACGTTTCACTCTTGCATGTCATCTGTGTCCTTCTCTTCAACATCTTCATTTCAAAATTCAGCTGCACTGTGGACAGCTTTTATTTTATGTACTATGACACTGACCTTGTGCAGTTTTCACCTGTGATCCTAATGATAAGAAACACAACGTGAAATCAACGTGAATTTCTAGAATTCTACAACTACAATTACATGTGTTTACTAGGGAATTAACAACAACTAACCTGACAGTCGATGCAGACACCACCACCTTCATACACACCATGAATATTGATGCTGAGATGCCGCTCGGCAACAGTCTCATTGTAAACACATGTATCAGCATGGCCAAAACAATTGCACTCTGCAATGCAATAATCAACAGCAGTCAACAATCTATAATGGTGATCACCAGTATATGTAGTGTACTGTATTATACTGTCACTGCAAATGAATGGACAAAATGGCAGTGCATTATTAAATGACCTATATCTTGCCAGCAACATTTTATTTCCATGTTAAAATTACACACAATCACACACAACACACACTGGTAGTTACTAGTTGCGGCACTCCCATCCACATTGTGTTACCCACTTCAAAAACAATACTTTCCCTAGTGATACAGTTTTTAGTGCACAATAAACTTCATTTTAAAATGTTCAAAATGACATAATAAGCAAAAGAATCTGTTAAAATGGTGATATAAGGTCAGGCCAGCAACAGCCCATCAAAAATTGATGTAGCCCCAAACTTGAAATAAACAATGGACATTTTTCCTTGACAAAATTTTTTTCCTGACATTTTCTGTCAAATTCCATGACATTTTCAAATTTTCCAGGTTTCCCAGACAAGTGGTCAACTTGTGTATGGCAAGATCAAGATAATAACCATGATGACGAACATGAAATGACAAATGAGAGCAGGAAGTAGTTAAACCTTGACACTCAAATGCTTCAATATAGGTTCCTTGCTGCCATGGAACTTGGTTGAACTTAGGGCAGCAATGCTCACAACTGTCACCACAAGTGTTTCCCTCGCACTGACACTGTAGCTTCTATAACATTGACACAGACAGCCTGACATAAAGTCAGTCATAAAGTTAAGTTACAACGTCCAGCATATCTTCAATACTCACTTATAATACAGCAGTCACTCACACTATAATAGTGATATCAATAACTATAACATCTCACAAAGGCAAATATATGAACACATTCCCGATCTACAACAAAATGAGTACATTACTGTGCATGCTCTAAAATGAAATGAATAGTGACTAGGGTGCAAAAAACCGAAAACCTAAATTTTATGAATTTTAAATATTTGTAAAAATCCATTAATTTTTCAAATTCAAAAATGCTAACAAATTGTAAAAATAAATTTGCTACGATGAAATACTATTGATATCTCCCTTATAGCACCTTTAGGGTTCGACTACTGCCTTCAGTGCTTTGACACTATTGGTTGGGAGTCACGAAGAGCATCCAGCCTATAAAAATTGAGTGACGAGTGTTGGTGTGGTTATCTGTCTGGATAGGTACAGATTGTTTGCATATGGTCTAGCTGATGTCACTGCCATCCAAAAACTCCATGATCTCTTGCCTTGTTTAGATCCAGACTGGTTTTACTTTTCTGGTACCAGCTTACCCAGATTGTCATGGAAAAGAGGCAGTTAAACAGGTGTAGTGTAGTAGTAGTAGTAGGATTTGACTAGATAAACACTAAAGTAATCAAGATGTTATTAATAACTGTAACTCCAGACTAACAGGAATGGGAAGTCTACCAGGATTTACCTACACCCGTCAAATCACACTGGACTGGACTGTAGTGTCACTTAGTGTGTGAACATGAAAGTACAAAAACATCACTTAACTTTTTAACTGTTTTGTACCATTGCCTTGTGTTCCTTTTCCAAAACAACTACATGCTTTTATCCCGGTCCTTCTTACACCTTACAGTTATGGTAACAGTAA
>Ga0126334_10000410_pt1 | contig 12631 bp, 7 predicted proteins | sample InaspJWI49metaG_FD_94491 | JGI IMG/M metagenome (GOLD analysis project Ga0126334, IMG submission 94491) | Marine gutless worms symbiont microbial communities from Oahu, Hawaii - Inanidrilus sp. 2 OAHU.JWI-49 metaG | ecosystem: Host-associated > Annelida > Digestive system > Unclassified | place...
GGGTGTGTTTGTGTGTGGGTGTGTGTGTGTGTGTGTGTGTGTGTGTGTGTGTGTGTGTGTGTGTGTGTGTGTGTGTGTGTCAAATATCTGGAACAGTCTAACAACTGATGTGGATTATTCCAGCATAAATAAATTTCGGACGTCATTGGCATCGGATTACCTGTCAGACTTTTTACGTGGTGTTGACTGTAGATTCATCTTGTAAACTTCTTGTCAATTCTGAGAGTTCTAGCCTTAATAATATTGCGTCTTGTACTTCTGTTTATCTAAATGCTTATGTGGGGTACATGTGTGTATGGGCAGCTGTTATTGCAGTATTTAAACCAGCCTTGCTGTCTCAGCTCGTTGTTTTAGCCAGCTGTACCACTATAACATGCGAATTGCATTCATAAGTGAAATAAATGATGATGATGATGACGCCGATGATGATGGCTAGAGGTGCACCGATAATGTAAAATAAATAAATTACGACCTCACGGAAATTCTGAAATCCGATTCGGCCCAGCTTGGACTGTTCCTGAGTCTTGACGCCTGACTACCGATTATCGGCAAACTGGCCGATAATCGGCCGATACTGATTATTGGCCGATAATCGGTGCGCCTCTAATGATGACATTCCACACCTGTATGTGTGTGCAGTTACCAGCTGGAGGTGGATCGTATCAAGGAGGCCGTGAGACAGAAGAACCTGCTTCGTCGCGGACACTCGGCACAGATAGCCAAGCCGATCCGCGCTGGCCACGCCCCTCAGCCGCAGGCCACCAGTGCCCAGCATGCAGCAGTCCGCGGCGGCGGTGGCGCACCTGCTGCACAGAACGGCATCTAAGTGACCACACACGGAGGCTGTGTCACTGTTATGGTCGATTCATTTGTTCCTTGACGAGTTGCATTGTGACCTAGCATGACACAGTGCACGTCAGATGAATTACAGAGGAATGTTTATATATTTACTTATATTTAATTATATAAATTATATTATTATATTACTTTGCATTGAGACCGGTTAGTACTGACGTGGTGACTGTTTCGTCAGTTTTCTGTCGTGATATTTAAGCCAGCGACCTGGCCAACTTGTCCTGTCGATCACTCTGTGGGTAAGGACACCTGGGACAGAGAGTACTGGCGATCTCAGTTAATTGAGTACTGGACAGATATGTTCTGTTAGATATTTTCAAGTAAGAAAATTGGAGTTTTTTTTAACTTACAGATCATTGAAAGCCATTGGCGATTTTTCATCCAGTATGCATTACTCGTCATTATTTACATGTTTGCATGGAGATTGTATCATAATTTTGTTTTTTTTCACTTCTCATTGTAAAAACTTGTTTTGTTGCACTGTGGCCTGCGTGCAAGATTTACCAAACGTCCAGTCAAAGGTATTTCAACTCGTCAAGCGGATATGAAACGACCGTAACACACACCGACACATCATTGTGCAACATCAGTGTGAATATGTGCCATCTGTACAACTTTGCCATTGCTCTGGCTTAAGTGGCTATGTGTGCTTAATAAAACTACAGGTTGGGCCAGAACTTACCGTCATTTTCGCTGCTACTGCTTCTGTTGCAACTACATTTGTCAGACTGCCGTGGTTTATGGTTATTGATCTGCTGTGGCCAAACACGTGTATCTACAACGTGTATTCACTTAGTGGTGTCGGAGACTGGTGTAATGTACGTTGTCAGTGTTATCACTGAGTGTCACTGTTCTCCATAAATTGATCCAAAAGAACAAGGAGAAAATGGAAGGAACTTGCTAACCCAGGTTGACGTGGAAAATGACTATTATCAGTGTTTATTATAAGCCCCATCGTCGAACCTAAAAGAAACTGTATTGGACAAGATTCAGCACAGTAGACAGAGGTGGTTTGGACTTGTAGAGAGGATGTGTGACTGACTTCCATTCCTGACATTGCATGCTCAGTTACTGGGCAGAAGAAGTAGAGGGAGGCAATGAAAGAGGTGGATAGAGAACATTCAAGAGGGTCTGGAGCAAAGAGGATGCAGCATGTGACTAGCCATAGAAAAAGTGGAAGGATAGGACCTCGTGGAAAGTATTCATCCAGCCCCATCGTTGAACCACTGGAGGAAAGATGGAGAAGAAAGAAAAAGATTATAACAGTGATAACTGTTGTTGTCACAAGTGCAGAATATATAAACACATTTCATTGTGACAGAGATAATTAATGGGACAAGTTCATTGTAAACTGAAGTTGTGTTGGCTGTTGGGCGCACTCAGCCAAGTTTGAAAATTTGTGAGAGTTTTTACGTGCTGAAAGCGTGTAAATGATGCTTGGGATATTTGTGACGAGTCTGTATTGAATCTCAGCCCAGCCTGTACCATGCATAATGTCTTGTGATCTATGCTTCCGTGTGTGTATCTGTGCATGACATGCATATTGTTCTCATGAGGACTGCGTGAACGTTGATGCCTATATGATCTGATATGCTAGTGTTTGGCTCATAGTCAGTGGCGTATTTAGAATTTTTACCGACCACTTTAGTGGTCTGGGTGGAGCAATATGTGTGTCTGTGTCTAGAGAATAACTTATGAACTGAATGACCTTTGACATCGATATTTGGCTTAATGGTTCACTTTGACACTATCAGTCCAGTTCAGAGGTCACAGTCAAAAGTCAGGGTTAAAGGAGAAGATTAGAAAAGCTCAGTAACTGCTGGAACGGGCGACAGTTGCTGAAAAGTGCACACCCACACTGGAGCCTGTAAATATGTAGCGGCCAGCCGGAAATTTTCTAGCAGAACAGTTTAACACTGTCTGCTAAAACTGTTATTGTAAAGTGGCCAGTGTGACCTTAAGCTACTACAAGGGGGCTCCCCTTCTAAATTTGGATATTTTGCTCTTATCTTTTTTGCAAGATGCCTAGGTGTAAATAAGCCACTGATATTTGTGATTAACAGTACAGTGTTTTGGTTAATGGTGGTAACAGGTCTGAGTTTGTTGAAAACTTACTTAGGTAGCTGTTAGGAAATTACAAACGTGATTCTTTATCAAAATGTATAGTTTTCATTTCTCCATTTTACGTTTTGTACATTGTTATATTTGTATTTAGAATGTCCATAACTTACATTATGTTCTAGTCTGCATTTTTGTTACTTTACTGTCCAGTTGTGATGATTTTATTTTTACAGTTTTAGTAAGTGTTTTGAGCAGTCAGAAGGGCTCAGTTTTGCTGGGAAATGTATGAAGCTCAGTTTCAGAACTGATGCGGTGTTTTCACTTCTGTAGTGTTCTGCAGTGTTTTGAAATGGTATAGCAAAGCTGTGAACCGGCGAAAGAGCATGTCAGGATCATGCCTGCTGCTAGTGGCTTGTTTATTACCATTCTTGCTGACTGCAGGGCCCACGTGAGCTTTGGGGTTGTAAGAATAGACCCGTTTCATGTCCGGTTAGTGCACACATCGTTTTACAGCTTGAGATGACGGCATACTGCAGTTAATGGTGAGGTGCTCATGCTAACTAAGCCTGGAAATTACTGACACTGGCAAAGCTAGGAATTTTTTTAGGGGGAGCAGCTCCAGGAGGTTTGGGGGGACAGAAATCCATTAGGGGCAAACCGCTGGTAGAGATCTGGGAGCAGAGCTCCCTCCAGAAGCTGATGACTTGAGAGGTTTAATCACCAGATACGTGTAGCAGCAGTATGAAAAGCATTGACGCGTGAATAATGACGTCGGTGGCTCATCAGCATGAGATTTCGGTGGCAATGTTCACAAAGCAGATGCCAACTTGCTCTCATCTATCGCAAATGTCATCGGATGTGTAAAAATTACTTAAGTGGTCCTTGGCAGTCAGGGGAGCGATTACTCATTTGCTGCATGCTAGCTATGCCAGTGCTGATTCATACTTGTGTGCCATTTCGGTTTCGTGCACAGCACATAAGTTAGTGCATGATTCTGGGCGGACGTTCACTGTGCACCTCAGCTTGTGAGTAACACACACACACAACCATTTAACGGCCCTTTGCCTGGGACTGCCTGGGTGAGCCGGTACCAGAAGAAACATTCACCCACGCGTAAGAAGAAGAAAGATTCGCACAGACAAGGTCCATTGCATGGGAGCTCATCCCCTTTACTGTGCTTTGAGCAAACGATGGTTGTTAGACTCAATTAAGCCAGCATGAGCATACAGCCGAAGTCAGCCAAATTAACAGCCAGCGCCTTTAACCGACTATGGATCAGTATGCCGGCAGTCCTGGTCACAGTACCTACAGTTCCACAGAATTTGCTCCTTTCTTTATCAACTTCCTCCATTATTGCTCGCTATCTTCTGGATTATATGGTGCAGGGGAAGATAACAGAGGCAGACACACCAACAATCCGTCTGGACACCACCCCATCCGGATTATCGGTGCCTCCATCATCCCCCCATTTTATGCTGAATGCCCTTTGTCACATTCCTTGCAATTTATCCCGGCTTGAGAAAGGTACCAAATAATGCTGGCTTGCATACCTGGTGGCTTGTAAGTAAATAAATAATTTATAAGCACTCACAATGACAGTGTTCTGTTTTCATGTTCATAATTTTATTGACTGCATGTTAAGTAACTGTTACAATTTGCATTTTCCATTAACTTTGCTACAGATTACATGTAGCAGTTTTGAAATTGCACAGAAACTTAAGTAGTTAAGTAGCTTAATAGTTCACTGTTTCACATTATTGTATCTCTTTGTTCAAATCATGAAGATGGTGTAATCACTTAACAGTCATGGCACATTGTCACCACAAACCTTTTTTGCTGAACTCTATATAGACAGTTAATTGAGATTAGCAGTTACGTTGCTAGCGTTTAGTCAGTTTGTTAAAAAGCCCTATTTCAATATTTATTCTGCAGCACTTGTATATCAGTGTTACCACCCATGTACTTGGTATGCTGTGGCAGTTTTAGCAGATAATTGGTAGTTGGTTGCTGCCTACCAATGTAATCTTGTACATTGTTTTTTTCTCAAGTTATTTGTTAATTTATTCAGTGCAAATATTCACTGTGAAATGCAAGTTAAATGCAGTGTTTAGTGGTTGGTGCCGGTGTAACCAGTGTTGCTCGAGACCCTGTGACGGGGTGTCAAAGTTGTACAAGTCATGTTCGTTGAGTTGGCTGTTGTGCATGCGTTTATACAGTTAGAATGTGATGAGGTGCAGTAAAATGCATTGCTGTCAACAGTATGTGTCAGCCAGCTTTTGACTCAGCAGCATCCTGAGGCACAATTTTCAAAAATTCCTAAGATCTTCGTACCTTCTGTCATTTTCGTAAGTTATTCCTAAAATAATCTTAAGTTTTGAAGATCAGGCCTGTGGCAACTACAACAGTGCAGTTATGCTCCACCGCATGCAGACCTAGCTATAAAAATAATCCATCAGGAAAAAACTCACAATCAGAAAATTAAAAGTAAAATTTACTAGATGTCATAAGAATCAAATAAATAAATTTGGCATAGATAACATTCAGGAATATATACAAGTATACTGCCTGTAGCTGCCACAGTATATTAGTAGCCTGCTTAGTACAAAACAAGTAACTATTATAGTGACGTAAACTACACTGCGTCCCGTAAAGTGCACTTTAAAGAAATCATCCAGTTTGAATGATTGTGGTACATACAGTCGTGACGAAATTTCACTTAAGTGACTACGAATCTGTCCACCACACCTGAAAAATGTTTCCACCATACTTTGTAAAATGCAGATCTCATGCTTCTAACCAAACTTGCATCATTTACCTCAAAAAAGTGGATGCACCTTAAACAGCCATTTATTTTGCCATACGACAACATTTAGACAGCAACATTGCAGGAATTGCTGAAAGTGTCTACCCATTGTGTTGACATACACTGTTATTTTTACCACCAATCAATGACATTATCATCCACTATGTTGTGCTAGAATTCAGCCCATTATGAATTCGCTGGATGCAGTGCATGCATAGGAGATGGCTAGCACATACCTCATGCTTCAAGTTCAAGTACAAGTTCACAGGGTGGCAATTTCTCATCTGTGAAAAAAATAAATATATATGCGACCATTGGCAGCTACAAATACTAATTACAAGTTGTAGAAAATGGCTGTTTGGGTGTAGTGTAGTGATCTTTTGAAAGTGTGGTGGGCAACTTCATAAACCCTTAAATTTCTTCAGAATTTCTTACACGAAAAACTATTAACATTGGCTGATTTTTGACTGAGTTATTCATAAAAAACATAGGTGGATGGTTTTTTGGGCCACAGTGTACTTGCATGCACATATGAGTGACAATAAGATTAGCTAATATAACACAGTAGAGAAGCTTCTGATGCCACAAAACTTTTGCTCTAATTTGGCAGTTCAACAGACGACATTTAATAGACACATGCATAAATAACAACAAATTACTGAAAAACAGCACACACACTAGTATCTATCAACTGCTATTCACCTGACTTTGGACAATGTGTGACAGCATATTCAAGGGTAGATAAGACAGTCGCAGACAGCAAATAAGCAGACAAACTACAGCAGCATTTGGCAGTGCACATTAAGAAACAAAAACAATATGATAGTGACCATTCTACATGCACATAAGAAATGCGCAAACCAAGTAACATGTTACTCAGATAGTCATCAAGTAACTGGGAGTATCCATCTGAATTCAGATTTCATTACTTTTTAGTACAACAAAATCAAATCTGTGTTTAGCTTCCTATATCAGCTGACAACACAACACTGCTCGCATTAGCTGCTGACCGCCGCTGCAGATATGGATCAAAAGGCCTGCTGCAGATGCGCCATGCAACAGTCGATTGATATCGCCCAACTGCGTTGCCCACAGCAGCAAACCCGTCACAGTAGCATGGGCGGCCGAATGTTGGCACAGACGGACGGACACCATGCCATTACACAGACCCTGCCACATATCATGCGAGCAGTTTCAATAGTTTTATGTACCACAGATATTCCAGCATTAGCATTAAAGCAGCAGAAAAAAACACGTGTTTGTAAACGCAGATTCATGCTTTCAGCAATAACACACCACGTCAGCACATGTTATACTGACAAACAAAATACAATTAACGACAGAAAGATATTATGAGATGCTCCGAGTCTCTGACTGAAGCAAGTCACAAAGACTGCATAAATCTTCAGATTAAACATTAATTTACGCACCAGCATATTATATATTCTCTGTATCAAGTACTACAGTGACAAAAATTACTCAACTCCTTTTTCAAGTTGTATCACCAAGGTTTTGTGTTCAGAAATAAAAAGAGCCAAGTACTTTTACTCGGTTGCACAGTACTCTGTTTATTCTTCTTGGAACAACTGCAGAAATAAAATCAAGGGACATCAGATGACATGCGTTCACCAGGAAAGAACAACAGCCATTAACAACAGTCAACAGCAGTGGATCCAGGTATTGGTGGTGAGGGATTTGGGGGAGCACAAGACACTTATTTCTGCATTCTGAGTCCAAAACATTGCTTCCGGTTGTAACGATTTGCCATGTGCAAAGAAACTGCTGTGTGCCGGGGGGATCTGGATCCACCACTGCAAGTCAACCTGTGTTAAGAACTGATGGTTTTGTTGGACTAAGTTTCACTGACAGCACGACGCAGATGAAGGTAACTACTGCATTCGGAATTGGGAGAAGATGCTAGAGGTCTCCCCAATGGTGTTACCTCCACTAGGTAGACAGCTTCATGTGGAAAATGGCCATTAAACCAGTGAGTTGGCGTGTGTGCGTGTGTGCAGGAAAAGTAAAATACAGCAAGTAAAATAAACGGCAGCATAGCAGTTTGCAAAAAGCCTCACTGCTATGGGAACTCGTATGCCATACAGAATCACACAGTGGTACCTGCCACCCGGCAGAGGTGACTTTCTCGCCTTTACTCCAGCAAAGCTGGTACTTGATTCAGCGACCACCATGGAGGCATGCAAGGCTGAGTTGACCTAGTTGGCTGGTTACACACCAAGATGATACACCCACCCGAAGATGGTCACCCATCCCAGTACTAACCGGGCCCGGTGCAGAGCAACTTCGCTAATACGTCTACTGATGCTACCGTTACGTCACGCCAACAGCCGTGCATGTGTGGCACTGGCAATTCTGCCAGTAACTCGAATATTTGTCACACCAGTATTGCATACTCTTGACAACGAAACAGCCATCAGCTGTAGCAATCGCAAACGACAAGTGAAAATAATACAAAATTGCCTAGAAACACAACTCGGTGAGTCAGAATAACACGCAGGGTGACCAATCTTGTGTTACTCACTTTAAGCATCGCTGCAAAAATGTTCCAAATGAATTAACAATATGATACGAGATGCTATTTTAACTTGTGCTCAAAAGCTGACATAAGTCAGCTTAATCTACCACACGGAACCAAAAACTAAAAAGTGTGAAAAACAAAATAACGGATGTGATAAGAAGTATCGGTAAACAGTCAGAGGAAGCCATGGAATCAGCCCTGAAGAAGAAAAAGAAGGCTACATTAGGAAGGATTTGTAGAATATTCAGGTTTTAAGCCTGGAATGACAGAATGAGGGGTGATGGATGATGAGAGTGGTGAGTAATGTGATCAGTATCAATAAGTATCACCTGACAACATGATACTGCAAGCATTTGCTGCTGAGCACCGGCTGTGCAGCAATTGATATCTCCTGGCCACTGGGCCCACAGCAGCACACCAGATGCAGCAGTGTGTGGTGGCCAAATGATGGGACAGACGTAATAGACAGACAGATGGATGCTCAAGTTGTTAAGTGCATTTACGAGCGGTGTGTCTTCAGCCATTCAGTGGTAACGTCATCAGCTGAGGCAATACAAAGCAGCCTACAAAACACTGATGAAGCCCCAAACTTGAAGTAAAAATGTAGTTTTTCCTGACAAGATTTCCCTGACATTTGGTAATTTCCCAGACAGCTGTCAAATTCCCCGACATTCTGAGGTTTTCCCAATGAGTGGTCACCCTGTGCACAGACGCCACAGCCAACATCACAGAATTGTCCGATGCTCGTTGTCGTCGTCACGGCGATGGTTCAGATACTGAGATAGTCGGGAAGGAAAATCCGTCATGATGCCGGAAGCCCCGTATTTTATAGCTCGTGCATATTCGTCTTCATCGTTGAGCACCCACAAGTACGTCTTAACACAACAAATGAACACGCTGACGTATACAACAACAATCAGCAACATTGTAGTTACAAATATCTTCTATTCTCTTTCTTTAGTTATGAATCATTTGTTACAGCATCAGTATATGGAAACTATGTGTGCAGTTTCACTTTATAGCTGAAATTCTGCAATGCTGTTAGAATTTCTTGTCTCTCCCATGCATCTGGGCCCATCTAAAAAAAGGATCTCGTATGACAGTAAGTCGAGATTGTGCTACTATCAATAAAAATTAGTTCCACAATCCACAGTTTAAAAGATCATTTTCTAGACCTTTTGAACTATGCATCCTCTTGGGAAAACCAACACTTTTCATTTGACTCTTGACACCATCCCACCAAATCTTTGGATGCTGAGAGGGAAAGTGCTGTACAACCCAACTGTCATACGACACTTGAACTAATCATCACCACATTCACATTCAGCATGTCCAAATCGTCTTAATATACGCTAATTCATCACCAGCCTGACTGACTCCAGTTGTCTCAGCTCTGCATTTGTCTTCCTTCATTCTCATCATCATGCTCAATTAATTGTATCATGCTAATTCATGCTCCATTTTCACAGTAATGAGATTAGTTTTAACCTAGCATGACCATATGGTCACAGCTAATATCTCATTAAATAATAAAATAAAAACAAATGTAACTGTGTTTATACATTCTTCGGACTAGGTCAAATATAACTGCTAATTGCTGACAAATTGTGATTTTGTAATTCGGGTTAAAAGGGGTTACTTACTTACCTGAATTCCACGATCAGACAAGTGCTTGATCATCAACCGATTCATCAGCAAACTGCCACACACATGCACACAACACTACAAGTATTCAACATTTTCCATTCCATTACTCTAAATATTTGCAGAATTTGGGGTTTCTGTAATACAACACTGCATGCAAAATGTATCAGTCATTAACAAGAAACTCAGCTAGCAGATGACAAAGAAATTAATATAACAGCAACATGGTCAAGATTGCTCTTTAAATGTTTTTGTTTAATCAATGACAAACATTTTGTAGCCACAGGTATACTAGCATCCATGCCCTTGAAATGGTTGCCATATTAAAACGCACTAGAAATCATCAGTTTATTATTATTATTATTACTCTCAGCCAAGTAAAACCTCTACAAGCCACCCTCCAATTTAGTCTGTCGGCAGTGGAACATGGTCAGTTATTTGCGACATGGACACTTGTCAGATGCTATGAGGCCCTACTTTTTACGACAGGGGCTCAATGATCTTTGGCTCTTGAAGTAGTTTAACTGATTCTAGAAACATCATGGCAAAGCATATTCAGGTTGTCAGATAATTATTGTGTATCTTAATTTTTAATGTCCATGAACGATTTTGTCCCATGATTTTAGTCACTTTTTTCCTTGTCTATATCAATGTATAGTTTTTCAGCAATTCAGCCCCTCAAGGCTGCAAATTAGTTGTCAGTTGTGTGGTCATCCATGCAGTAGATTAAGCTCACTCATGTTGGCTTTCGAGCGCACGTTAATATAGCATCTCGTATCGTATCGTATCCACAAAGGAAGAGTTTACCACTGAAGCCGACTTCCACACATCTTTTCACTGACTGTAGGTATCCATGGGATGGGTGTCCATCTAAAGAGGTTTATGAAATGGTAGGCAGCTGCATGGAGGAGAAAAGATGTATTTGTGTAGAGGCCGTTCTTCATGTCTTTTCAGTCATATATGACAAAGCTGAACTTCAGTAGACTAAATGCTAAGCAAAGAGCTATAAAACTAAACAAGATTTAAGATTAACTTCAGAAGCAAAATAACAATAACATTGCTGTATATAGCAGTATATGAATAACTCTGCATTTGTTACTCCAAAATCGGTCAAGTCACCCCAAGAAATAACATTTGGTGATAACTGGAGCAGGTTTTTACAGGTAGGATGCCCTTCCAGTAGCCGAGGCAACAGTGCCAATGCACTGAACTCAAAAATTAAAAGACACTGCATTCCCCTGTAAAATATTAGTATCATCTGTGACATCAGGGGGTCAGACACACACACACACCCGTTTAACGACCCTTTGTCCGGGCCTTCCCAGGTGGGACAATCTGGTTTTACTGAAGCAAGAGACAGTGAGTGGCAGTGGCATCAGCTGGACTATATGCAAGCCTGCACCTCGCTCCAGACAGATATCCATGGCAGCACCCCACCACTCAGTTTTTTTACAGGCCGGATGCCCTTCCTGCCGCCCAACCAACAGCATCAAAGCACCGAAGGCAAAGAAGGCAGGGGGTAAGAATAAGAAAAAATAAACAAGTCTGTGTTGATCCTTGTACCCTGGCTCTCAACATGACGCTACTGACAGCCACACTCGGGCACTTGCAGCTAGCTGGTACACGGCGCCGGCAGCTGTCAATATCTGCTGCCTGTGCACAGGCTGTGGCAAGCAGCAAATGACGATCGATGGGACAGACATAGACCATTGCATAGACCCTGCACTGCATACTATGTTGGCAGTATCTACAACAGCTACAAATCAACGACTTGGAATAAAAAGGGATCTGGAAAAGAAAACTTACAAATCACAAACTCTGAAAAGAAGACGAGTGGCAAATGAAAGGCCGTCAGCAAACTTTCCTGGCCTGCAGCCGTCAAATAAAAAAAAACAAACAACAACAACAACCACATGACCACCATGAAACATTTGCTGTACATTTTTACACTACAGAAGAGCAGTACATACATTACACAGAACACACTAACAGCAGCATTAACGAGACAAGTTCTTTTAGAAGTAATTTTAAAGTAGCATGACCAATTGACCATGAGCAGTAATTAACTCCAAACAGCACACTGAAAATCACTCCTGAAAATCACTGGCTCCTTGCTTTTTGTTTTGACAGTGGAAAAGTAGATTATTAAGAATCTGAAAATTCATGCAAGTAACTGACAAATTTATATTCAAAAATCACAGTCGCTGTCCGGGCAGACGCCTCTCTACTTGGCCAATGACTGCCGTCTTATGTCTAACAGCACTTGGCACTCTCTGTGCCGCGAACACTCAATAGTTACAGCGACAGAACTTTTGCAGCCGCGGGACCTCGCCTGTGGAACTCTCTTCCAGTCCAGTTGCGTGATCCTGACATCACCTATGGACTGTTCCGACGACAGCTGAAGGGACACCTTTTTCAGGAAGCATGAACACGGCAGTCTGTGACTTCTGATATGTGGCGCCATAGAAAAACACTTACTTATTAACTTGACAGACATTACTGCAGTAGTAACGAGGGATTACACAGTTTTACCTGCCACCTGCACATTTATACACAACTGGAGTGAACTGCACCTGCCTTTGTCTGCCAGCCACAAATCTTCACAACCATTTGGTAGGTACGCATTTTCCATCCCACTAAGGGTAGGAGACTCAGTTGGCAGGGGTGGCTTGGTTACAGAGGTGGTATGCCTAAGACGGTCACCCATCCCACTAATAACAGGGAACAAAGTA
>Ga0126334_10000411_pt1 | contig 12627 bp, 7 predicted proteins | sample InaspJWI49metaG_FD_94491 | JGI IMG/M metagenome (GOLD analysis project Ga0126334, IMG submission 94491) | Marine gutless worms symbiont microbial communities from Oahu, Hawaii - Inanidrilus sp. 2 OAHU.JWI-49 metaG | ecosystem: Host-associated > Annelida > Digestive system > Unclassified | place...
AGTGGGTTTGACGGTACGGCCAAAAGTAACGAAATGAACTGCTAAATTACCAAAATTTCAACCTTCTGGTCTGAAATTGATTTCTGAGAACTATGGTAGCAGCACATTTTGGTCCTAAAATTAAAGGCTCTTCTGCACATGAAGTGTAAACTAGTTGAAAATAATACCCGCTGTTGCAAAATTGTTGGGTGTATTTCAGCACAGTGTCTGAAATTCAGTTTTACTGAAAAATGCAAAATCTACCTTACCGAGAATGAAGGTGACTGCAGATTTGCATCCAAAGGTCAAAATTGCATGCATGTTGACAAGTGATCAAAAACACAAACAGCTGTCTCCTTATTAACGAAACATCCACATCTCGTAAGAAGTCAGGATTGCTTGATCAGATGTCTGTGTTAGAATTTTTACTCGTTCATAATTGTGAAAATGTGGCAAAATATCCTGAATGTCTCTTGCTGCCAAAATATCAGTTTTTTTCACAGGAAATCTAATTCAGTGAAAATCAGCAGCAGTCAAGTGGGTGAATTTGCACAAAAATTAGCTATTGATTACGTTACAATAAATTGCTGTTTTAACCTTCGGTAAATTGCATTGTTACAGCAAGACGTAATGTTTTCATATTATGCAGATTAACGAAACTTAGAGAGCTTTAAACCACAAATATTATTGAAAAACAACTTCACAGTTTAAAACTGTTTAAAGGACAACATTGGCTATGTCACACAGGTAGAACAGCAAAAATCATAGAGGTATGTTACATAGCAGCACATTCTCAGTGGGGTGATGTGCTGTAAAATAATATCACCCTTTTTGCTGTTCTAAAGGCATAGTTTTTGCATTATCTATCTGTCTGTTTGTACATGCGCCTGCTCTGGTGGAGGCATTCTCCGACTGACTTGCTGTCAACTTACATGATGTAGTCAGTCTTTATATACAGCTTTAAACTGTGAAGTTTTTAACAGCAGTCAATTTATCGTGGCTGATAAGTTGCTAATGCTAACAAGTTGGAATAGTTTCTTTTTATAGTGCCACTTCTTGACAGCTGAAGTTTTATACAGACTGGCCTCATGAAACTTGAACTAGACTGTGCTTTTGTTACTATTAGTTGGGTGACAGGAATGGAGGAATGACATTTTCACAGACCACATGCAGACCACATCTGGCGTGTGAAAATGTGCTCCATCTTCACTTTTTGGAGACCATGCCTATCCTAACCAGAAACTATACCAGTTAAAAACAAAAAGTACTAATTGCAGTACTTTGTGCCTGTTACCAGACTGTAGTTAAAATGTACAAAATTAAAGCAACCTTCATATTGTCAAATACATGCCATTATTATCTGTATGTTATCTTGATAGTCAGAGATACTGTGATATGTTCAGGTGTTTCGGGCAATGGGAGAAAGCAAGGCAGCAGCCCGCAACAATGTTGCACAGAAAGCTGTAGATGTGTTACGTCCTATAATTGAAGCTGAATTCGAGCGTCGAAAAGTTGAAAAAGAGCAGAAGTTGGAAGCAAAGAAAGCTGAACGAGAGGAACGTCTTAAGCAACAGGAAGTGGAAGATGACATGGGAAAAGAAAGTCAAGATAAGATCATTGATGGTAATGCTCATGGGGTCATCAAACAGAGCTCACAAACAAATGCTACTGCTCTTGGAGGTACAGTTGCAGGCAGTAGTGATAAAGGAAATGGCGATGCAGCTGCTGAAGAGACAAAACCACGCATAAAGGGTATACCAGCACTCAAAGTCCTGAAGCAAATCAGACCACATGTTGCCTGTACACAGAAGGAAAATTCCATTGCACCAGATGGATATGAGGCACAAGTTGAAGTTGATGGGGTTAAATTTGAAGGTCAGGGTTATTCACTGGCACTTGCAAAATCGGTTGCTGCAGCATTGGCTCTCAGCAGTATCTTCAACATATCCTTTGAATTCACTCCACGTAAGAATTTGATGTTCAGTTGCTTTTTAGTGAAGTGAATAAGACCAATTACCCAGTACTAGACGGAGAGTACCGGTACCTTAGATCATGTTGCAGTAAAAAGCAAAACGTGCAATTCTTGGTCATAACTTCAGTAAATTTAAACAGATTTTTCACCGGCAGATTCCCAAGGAAACTTTCTTTACACGTGCAATTTTCCACCACATCTCGGTTGTCTCTACACTACCTAATGAAACTTAATAGTTCCAGATTTCTAATTATGCCAGTTTCATTAGCATCTTCACACGTCAGATCTCAGAATTCGTTTGATCTGATACATGGCCGTCCAGTGGTGGATTTAGAGGGGGCAAGCTGGCTCTGCCCCCCTCCCCCCTTCGGGCGACGGACTGACGCTGTCACGGTACTCCTGACAAGTGACAACTGTAAAACATGCACTTCAGAATTCTCAAAATGATTGCCACCAGTGGCTTTCTCATTGCTTTAGAGTGCACCAAATTCTTTTTCGGCCGGCAGGGGAGGGGACGGCCCCCCTGATGCAAATTCCTGGATCCGCCCCTGCCGTCTGACAGTGTCAGTGAAATGAAGTACTGACTGACTGAAGCATTGCACAGAATGCAGCAGACTTTCATTCACTGAGCTGTCAGTGAATGACACAAACCTCTGTGAGCTTGTGTCTGTACTAGAGATGGATATTTTGAGCACACTTGATTTAACTGTTTACCTATTTAGCAAGTAGTTGGACTGTAATAGGCATGAGTTACAAATGTTGTCACCTTCTAACAATGTGAAAGTCCTTTCTTGCATAACTTCATGAATTTTGGCATCATACCATATTTTGAACATTGTCAAGTTTTCTGCATTATGCATTTCTTACACTGTGCCGACATTAGGTACATGTAAATATCATTACTGTTGGCAGCATGGCATAGTGGTTAGCAGCGTTCATAGCATGAACAAGGTTAGAACACGTTAGTGCTTGGATGGGTGACTGTCTTCAGGCAGTTATATCATCTCAGTATGTAACCAGCCATCTAGGTCAACTCAGCTTTGCATCCCTCTGGGGTCACTAAATCGAGTACCAGCCTTGCTGAAAGTAGGAATATCACCTCTACCGGGTGGCAGGTAATAGTGTGATGCCATATGGCATGTGGGTTCCTGAAATGGTGTGGCAACCTTGTGAACTGCTGTACACTTGTTACTTTACTTTACTTACTGTGATACTTTAATGACATGTCATCTGAATGTCGTTAATTTTAGTTGAAGTTTCACTTAAAAAGGTTAATTTTAATGGTATGTGTGTAAAATTTTGGCATTTTTAATTTTTGAATTTCACAAAGTAGAAGGATAGATTAGATAGATAGATAAGCTTATTTCTATACTGCAGCAACAGAGTGGAGAAGGGTGGGAGTCATGGAAACATAGAAAGTTTTGTGGCAAATCTCTCAGTGAATGAATTTGAAATTGGTTTACATTTGCCGAAGTTGTGACCAAGAGTGGTGTTTCTTTTTATTGGGACACAGTGTAGTTGTGCAGTAAGCTGAAGTAGTGTAATTTATCATTGCTAAAAGAAAAGTAACTGTGATAGATTGATGCAGATGACGTAAGAGTGAAATGTGTTTGATTTCTGAAGCAAGGTGCAGAAATAAATACATTTCATGTGGACATATTGGCCCTCAAACAGGGATGAAGTGTTTTGTTTCATTGGTTCTTGCTCAGTTTTAGATTCTTTGACACTCAAACTATATATCAAACGTATGATTTGCATAACTGAAATTTGTGTTAGCCATGTAGTCATCATTTGTCTATGATGATGTTATTTTTACAACATAGTATGTTTGTACATATTCGGTACAGTATATAGTGCCTTCCAGTGCTTTGACACGGTTGGGCGTCAGGAAGAGCATCTGGCCTGTAAAATCTGAGTGATGAGGTGTTGGTGTGGTTTCTGTCTGGAGAGAGGTGCAGATTGTTTGCATATGGTCTAGCTGATGCCACTCCATCTCAAAACTCCATCGTCTATTGCCTCATATAAAATTTTATAAATCCAGAATGGTTTTACTTTTCTGGTACCAGTTTACCCAGGTTGTCATCGAAAAGGGGCCGTTAAACGGGTCTAGTACATGTAGTAGTGTAATGCAGTACATATTCGGTAGACATATCAGTAATACTGCAGCTGTGTGGTTCCTGTTGCAGGTGGGTTTCCAATTTATGTTGGCGATCCCGAAGCTTACATGCATTTTCGACCGTCTGATCCAATTAAAACATTAGACGAAGAGAAGAATGCAATTTGCATTTTGAATGAACTGTACTATGAAGGTGCAGTCTATGCTGACGTTGAACAGACTAGTGAGCTATTGTCTTCTTCAAGTCTTATTAGTGTTACTGTTGATGGTATAACTGCATACGGCCGTGGAAAAACAAAGAAGGAGGCCAAGCTCAATGCGGCCCGTGCTGCTGTGGAGCAGCTCAGATGTATTGGATTATTGGAGAAGCGGGTGGCTAAAAAAGAATCTGTCAGTGCTCAAAGGAGAGCTGCTGAAAATAGTTCAGCTTCTGAGAAACCAGTTCCGTACAGGCTGACAGTGTGTTCAGCTGTCGCAGACAATGCTGTCGCAAAGTTGAACCGTCTATATGGTCCACTAAGCTACAAGGCTACTGGTTCATTTTCTGTGGAGACTGGGCTGTACTCATTTACAGTCAACGTCAGTGTGAATGGCCAGAATTTCACTGGCACTGGCAAATCTAAGAAGGTTGCACGTCTTGCTGCGTCAGAAAGTGCACTGCGAGCATTCAATCTGTGGACTGCTGAGGATGATGATGCTAAAAAGAAGGCTTGGTTAGCTGCAAAAGCTGCTTTGAAGATGTCAAGTGACTTCCAGCCATCAGCACCTCAGCGTGGATTTGGTAGCAATCGTGCATTCAGTAGCAGTCGCGGTGTTCGTGGAGCGCCGGTTTTTCGTGCCAGAGGTATGGCTTATAGAGGGCCTGTGCCCGGCAGAGGCGCCATGCAAGGCAGAGGGTCATTCTTCGGCAGTCAGACTCCTGGTTTTCCATATACAGGTTTTGCTCAGCCTAGTCGTGGCAGAGGACCAGCTTCCCGTGCAAGAGGTTCGGGCGTGTTGAGCAGAGGAACAAGAGGTCGCGGTGGTGCAGCTTACGTTGCTGCCGCACCTATGGAAATTCCAGAGGACAAGAATCCGATTATGTTGTTGAATGAAGTCTATTATTCAGCTGCAGTGTTTGAGTTTTCACCAGATGGTGAACAACTGGGGGAAGGAAACACAGGTTTGTCCACTTGTACTCTTACTGTGGATGGTATAACTGTGTATGGCACTGGTGTTCAGAAGAAGGATGCTAAACTGAATGCTGCCACAGCAGCTGTGGAGCAGCTGAAAGCTTCTGGTATGTTGCAGAAACGTCTGGCTGACAAGGCATCGTTCATGTCACAGAAACGTGCTGTGCAGGGGCAGTATCATGCTACTGTTCAGTCACAAGCTGGTGCAGCCGCAGTACCAGCCAGAATGCAGCGTGGACGTCCAACTGCAAGAGTGGGCCAAGCTCCAACTGCCAGGGCAGGCAGAGCTGTTACAACACGAGGAGGCCTAGCGCCAGCAGCCGGAGGTGCTCGAGTTCGAGGTGCTCGAATGCCAGGATTCAGGGGCCGAGGAGTGCCCAGTAACCAGAGCTGGCAGACACAGACACCATCCGTTGATTTTACAACATTCGAGGACACTAACTTTCTAAGTTTCGAACACAAGATGGAAACTGCTGCTGCTAGTCAGTTTCATGACCCTTGGGGAGAGGTGCCCGGTGCTCAGGCCTGGTATCCAAAAACATCACCTGCGGATTTCATGATGCCTGGGGATAATTCCTATGGAAGTTTTGAACCCAAAGTAGAAGATTTTGATACTGGTCAGTTCCCGGGTCACTTTAGAGGTCCTGGGACTGCTGGCAGAGGCAGACGACCAGGGCGAGGATTTAGTTATTAGTGGCTTTTGCTGAAGAAAGAGAAATGAAATTTACCATCGTTGTTAATTTACAGACTGTTTAACTAGCCGCAGACTGTACTGATTGTCAGACAATAGTCTCAGTTCGTTCCAACACTGTTAAGTCTGAGAAACTTCCACTTCACATCGCTGTAGAACTAATGCATCAGATTTTCTACAAATAATGTTTGCTTAGACTGTGTTGTTGTAGGTTTATATTGTTTGTGGTGTAAAACAAAATAGCTGCACTTTTTAAATTAAGGTTTTATATCTTTCAACACGAGTTAGGTCATGTCTTCCTTGCCAATTAGACAGGTAGATGTTTAGGGGCCTACCAGTTCACCAGTAATTGCAGAGATACTGTTACACTAAAGAATCATCACAATAAGGCCAGGTTTGGTCGCCTTGTGCAAAATAGAGCATGAAAATGTTGTGGGCCTATTCTTACAAACTTTAATACTGTTCAGTGGCTACGCATTTACCGGAATATTATATAAGAAAACCATATTTTTTATTAAATTCCAGTGAATGTGTAAACTGAATAGAGTTAGCCACAACAGAAGAATGATTAACTATGTTTCTTCACCAGCAAGCGTTTCTCCACATTCAAATCGCACGAAGTCGAGCACACTGGCACCACACTGCTCCAGCACTTCCTGCACTGTCAGCGTTATGTCGAGCATGTACTCCTGAAATATCAGTCTGGTTTCTTCCGCTGGGTCGCCAGGTGGCACTTCGTCCTCCAGTGAGCCGATGCAGTGTGGGTTCATGCCGACAACATGCTGGCACAGTCGCCGACCCAGCTCATCGAGCGACACAATTCCATCAGACATCGACGACATTTGAGAACCATCGGCCTCGTATAGCACCAGTGAGCCGTACTTGCCCAGTGCACACATTCCATGCAAATTTGACACCGGACCTGAAAACAGCACACAGTATCACAGTAGTACATTAACTAGAAGTTTTCTTGAATGGCTCCAGCATGGTACGCATGCATGCAGAGACAAAGACAACCCAAAAGCCATATCTGCAGCCTCATCTAAAGGATGCCCATGGCCTCATCTAAAGGGTCTGCATCTGGCCCATGCCTACTCTAGAAACAATAGCACCACTGACTTGACACATCTTTTGCCATACAAGATAATACAGTACACGATATTTGCAGCATATAATTTTATGACGGTTTACAGTGGCGTGGTGACGCAACGGTGCACCATTGGACTTGCGATCAAGAGATGTTAGACTGTTCAAGGCATGGCTGAGTAGCTGTTCACACCTATGTGCCCTGTTAGACACCAAGCTGTATAGTGTGGTATCAGCGTAAAAGCCAGGGCAGGTAACAGCAGGTTGTGGAAGAGGTGTGATCTACTGTCAATGCCGCCAGCTGAAGACCAGTGAAACCGAGATGAGTACAGCTCCACGGTACCACAAAGTCTGTGTTTGCAGCAATGCAGACCATTGCGGTACTTTACTTGTTTTATTACCGTTATTTGCTGGGTCTCCAAAAAGTGAGATTTCTGGACCAGATAATTAGAACATTTAATGTTCTCCTCTCCATCAAGACTAACAGCTATTAAGATTTTTTGGGTGGATTCATCTGTATTCCTGATATTTCCTATACGTATGAAACTTAAATAAGGCATACCGGTAGAATGGACGTAGCTGGCTATAAGCTGTCTTTCATTCGCAGCACGTAGGTAAAATGCCCTTCGAACAGCTATATTTTCACCAACGTTACCAATCTCCAGTGCTGTGATGTCAGCAATCGTCTTGTCATTAACGACTAATGACCCAACTGTCTGTCGATCAATTGCAAATTGCTGTACAATGCAAGCACAAGTAAACATTAAGTGACACTGAATAACCGTATCAAACAAGTGGTCAAAGAAATTGGTGTAAGGCTGCATCACCACCGCTAGAATCGATCCATCACATTCGCCTGGTAGCGCCAGTATGCACCTCATCGTTCCTTCGGTCCACATCCAAAACAGCATGCCAGTCAGCTCTATCTGTTTGTGTGGCATGGTACTCCATCTACAGCAATTGGCCATATCTATGTTATGCGTGCGATGCAGCCTAAAAATTCAAAAAAGAACATGCTGTTTACTTCACCTGCCTCCTACTTAGTATTGCAATCGGCGTGTCTGTATGTCTGCTCACTCACCTATCTCAGACATGCATGTCCATTGTCCATACTTCAAGAAAGTTAACTGTGGTTAGGTCCTCCTGTGATATACATTATGGTTCTGTTTTATAGATCATGTTATCTTACAGTACTTATCAGTTTAAATGCATGTCTCGCAGAATCCAAGGTGCCCCAGTGACTGCAAAGCTGCCAGTGGTTGGAGGGTCAGTGGTTGCAGGCTATTATTTGGCAGGAAAACGTAATGAACTGCCATTGGTTGTTGCCACTGGCAGTGCAGTATACAGTGTAAAAGTTAGGAGCAAAGTCTGCTATCCCTAGTTGTCTTAAGTTACATATTTTTATCCCCACGAAAGCTTTCGCGAGGGATTATGGAATCACCGGCGTACGTTTGTCTGTCTGGCTGTCTGTTACCACGATAACTAAATAAAACGTGGACGGATCTGGACGCAATTTTTTGGGAAGGTTCCTAGGGGGAAAAGCAACAGTTACGATCGCTAGCCGGGTGTGGAGGTTACTGTCCAAAAACGCCGTAAACCTGTGATTTTTTCCAATGTAAACAAACCAACGCATAATAAATAAGTAATACATTCTCAACTCACTCAATTATGGATGAGGTGGGCGCGAGTTTCGCTTTTGCAGGGATCTGTACTCTCAAGAGAGTACTTTCCCTCTAGTTAACATTGTTCTTGTGATACACCAAGATAACAGTAACATAGTGGCCAAATACAACAACCACATCTGTGATCACTTTTCACTTTGTATAACAAGTACTAAAGTGTGTGTTATTGCTCTCGATATTTATCTAATCAAAACCGGTATAATTATAATCAATTAAAACACAGAAATAAACATTATTATGTCTTCGAAAGGTGTAATCCTACCTTGTATTGACTACTCGACATGCCAAACTGAAGGCAAGCATTTGCAACCGTTGAAACAAGGTTATGGAATTTTGAATTTCTGGCAACAAAGTCCGTCTCACAGTTCACCTTCACAACACAAACTGAACTGAAAAACAGTTAAATGAGCTTAAAACAACAGACATCACAACTGTAGCTCTTAGTTCACTTACAAGTTTCATCAAAATCAGTTATGTGGTTTCAGCACTGTGTAGGTCAAATCTGCTGTATCCCATTGCATTGTCTTTTGCAACAGCTTGTAGTAACATACAAGCTGGCTTGTACTACCATGCAAGCCGTGATTCCAGAATAACAGATAAAAAGCCAGTATCAAAGAAATCACCATTTGTTGTCATTATTTTCATGTGACTTCATTGTCATGTAAGTGCATTTTGTTCTGATATTTTTATTTCTTTCTATTTCAAAAATTGTGAGAGATACAGAACTTCAAAGTAGACCAGGATTTTTAGCACACCCTGTACAAATCCAATAAATAACTGCCGTCCAATGCAAATAAATAACTGAAGCTTCTTCCCTGAGCCATATATCATTTGTTAACATCAGAAAGACACACAGGACAATCATAGGAACCTCGACAACTGCAGCTGACTTGTCATTTACTGCAACTCCAACAAGACCCTGAGACATTGGCCGTGAATGCAGTTTGGTTGCCTTGGACCATCCCTCTTTCTGAGCTTGTTCTCTCAACCAAGCTTGAGCCTGCAAATAAATTTCCCAGTTATAATAACTGTAGACGACCTCCATAAAATAAACGGAAACATCAGACAAGAAAGACAACGACAATGTCACCCGGGTGACATTATAATGTCACCCCGGGTGACCGTGAAGCGGTGAACAATGATAATGCTCAACGTCACGTGATGGCGTTTCGACCTGTCAGCAAAGCAGCTCATAGTTCATCATACGGCAATCAGCTATCCCAGCTGCTGAGATCTTGTTCATTACGTAATTAGGCCTACCTCCAATGAATGACAATGAGCTTCAATACTCTGTCTTGGCTGCCATCAGTTCTTAAAGAAAGTGTTAATATGTACAAACAGCACACTCTGTTACCTGCTTCAGATCATTGTTTGATTGCTCAAGTGCCTTTCGACAGTTAACAAAAGGAAATCCAGTAGTTTTACGCAGCTTACTAAGAAGCTGTTTGTCAGCTCCAGCACAGTGAACACTTATATGGAAATAGCGGCTAAATGAACATAGTTTTCTGCCTGCAAAGCCACAAGCAAGCAACACTTCAATACACAACGTTAGGCTATTAAATAATTAACGTTCATTGTTTACAGAAAATTATCGACATTGAATGATAAGATGAGCACAATGACTAGGCACTTAGTAGCCTGGCATTTATCGATGAACTTTGCACTAACTACAGCATTCACTGCCTACTTTTGCACATCCCTAATACATTAATTATAAGTAATAGGTCAGTGCACTTATATATCCCATAAAACAATCAAATATTATTGTCTCTAACGCACTAGGTATGATATCTGCTGGAGTAGAAATGTCTTCAGCGAGCACTTGAAGACAGCTATTGATGTGGATTGCCGGACGTGCTCATGAACTGAGTTTTAGACGTGAGGACTGGCGAAACAGAATGCAAGTCGGCCATAGTTTGACATGTTGTAGCGAGGAAAATTCAAAACTCCTGGCTAGCAGAACGTAGTTGACGGCGCCCGCCAACATCAATTACCCTAATCTTAACCCCACTAACCCTAGACCTTACTTTATTCATCCACGGATGTGTGAAACTAGACTAGCCCCAGGACGCTAACAATTATCATATTGTATCGTAGTCACACTATGAATAACTTCTACGTCCAGTTCCCAATAATGGTGCTTTACACAAAACATCTGTACAAGGGCGGCCACCATGCTGGCGGCTAAGATAAATCTGAGTATGGTACTAAAACCTGGTACTGATGATTAGCCTTGATCACAAATATGGTAACAACGCCTCGAGTAATCAGGCCGTCTGTTCCAGAGTTTATACAGACGGGGACAACTACCGAAGTTCTACCGTTAGTATTGCCAAAGAGTTTATTTGCATTAACCTAAGAACTGCACAAATGATACGTGAAATGGCGTGCTTACCGCTGAACATTTCTTTAACCGCAAATAATATAATAAACACTCACTAAACATCAAAACTGAATAATATATCAAGATCCAAGCAACTGGTCTGAGACAATTAAAACTAAACAAATAAATATTCTACATAGCGAAACTTTACTATAAACTCCACAGTTCCACTCTCGGAAGCAGGTATCAAACTGCTGGTAGATCAGTAGCATTGCCGGAACGCAGCGCCGGCAATTGTCGATCAGTATCTGCTGCCCGCGCCCTGGCTGCGGCAAACGGCCGCTATCGATCACGGGACACATGCACAGCCGATCGTTAGGCCTACATAGACCCAGCACTGCATCAATGGCGGATTTAACGGACGGCCACTTGTGCACTGTGCAGTGACCGACGAGGCCTCAGCACAATCTGGAGGCCCCAGATATAGGTCAGCAACATCGTAATATATAGCCCTAACTGCAAACAAAATCATTTACTGTTTTAAAAGTTATTTTCTAAAATCCAAAGCTGTCAGATCTATGATCGCCATCCACAATTCTAGGCCTGCGTGTCGTTGCACAGCTTTTAATTCAAAGTAGGCCTAACTGTTAAAATAGCAGTCGGCTGGGGAGGTGACGGACTGACAATGGGACACCCTCTCCATCACCTCCCCTTAACGCCTTCAGCCAGGCCTAAAACCTCGATCGTTTGTGTCCAGACGGTCGAGTTGCTACAGACGCCTCACATAGGCTTAGTGAGGATCGGGGACTAGAGCTCGTAACAATTATTAGAAAGCAATCAAGAGGTGCACATTTGTGCCGAAAATACACCAAAATACGTTTGGTGGTCAGTCTCTGCCCAGACCCCTTAGCCACAATTGGGGCCTACTTAAGGAGAGGTAGGTGACGGAACGGAGGAGGGGAAGGGAAGGAGGGGGAAGGAAGGCCATCTTCCTTAGTTAGTGGCCGACTGCATGGCCTTCTAGCAGACTATTGTGTTTATTGTGGTAGCTCTTGAATAGGACAAAAGGCTGTCATTCTGTATTGGACGGGTCTCATAGGCAATCCGCAATATGAGCAATTCTGTGCCTAAACTTCCGAGAAACATTCGTTGATCAGATTTCTACCCGTGAAACTGTGATCCGTGTTTATGAAGCACATCGATAAAATCACAACGTTTTAGATGTGTTCTAATGTTGATCGTTTCTCCACAATTCTTTCAACAATCAACATGAGACTCGGCAGTAAATAAGTTTGTAATGGCCGGTGCTCGTTCACTAATTCAATAATCACGTCGCTCTTGAAACACGTCGCAGTCGTCGCTAACAGGAAGCCAGTTAATAAAAACGTGGTCGCGCTACGTCGCTGCCTTGTAAAAGTCAGTCATAGACATCAGACTCCGCCTCTGCTCGGCAGTGGTAAAAGTGGACCGAAGGATCAGGTAACACTACACTACTACTATACTTCGCCTTCGCATTGGTGCACGACTCACGAGGTATCGAAATTGTAAATTTCACAATTTCGCTCGCACTATCAGTCGGCACGCTGATGGCATCAGCCGGTACTCC
>Ga0126334_10000413_pt1 | contig 12550 bp, 8 predicted proteins | sample InaspJWI49metaG_FD_94491 | JGI IMG/M metagenome (GOLD analysis project Ga0126334, IMG submission 94491) | Marine gutless worms symbiont microbial communities from Oahu, Hawaii - Inanidrilus sp. 2 OAHU.JWI-49 metaG | ecosystem: Host-associated > Annelida > Digestive system > Unclassified | place...
ACACCATCTGACGTTCTCCACTTATCATAACCTTGGTTTTATTCATATTGACTCTCATGCCTTTACTCTCCACATTTTCTTTCCACTCATTTAGCCTCTTAATCAGCTCCTGTTCTGTTTCAGAAATAATAAATAATACTTTAAAACTTTTTCAGGTTGTTTTTTGTTTCACAGTTAGTATATACCAGTGAGCAGCTTTTTTACAGTAGACAGGTTTTTGTTGAAATGTCTGATATGTAATACATTGGTACCTTTTAATAATCATATTGCCTGCAGTATGACATGATTACAGCATGTGCATAATCCTGGCTGTATAGCTGCGCTAGGCACCATTGCTAGATGCAGCCTGTTGTTACCGATGCTCTGTGGTCGGTCGGTCTGTGTGCCTGTCTGTTGGACACATTGGTGAGTCCTGCAAAATGGCTGAGCTGATTAAGGTGCAATTTGGGGTGTGGATGGAACCATGTATTAGATTGGGGCAGGGACACTTCCCCCTGAGGTAGGGGCAGTTTTGGGGGCTTCTGGCCCATTGTAATGTATAGGATGTTTGACTGTGTGTTGGGCACAATCATGAGCTGCAAAAACGGATGAACTCGCATAGGCTAAAGTATCTGTGTATTTGATTGGGGTCAGATTGATGCCACTTAACAAATACAGTGGCTTGATCTTTGTAGTAGCTGCAATATTGCCTTGTGCTACCATTACTGTAGCAATTTGTTGCTTGTTTGGTTGTTCAGTGGTCAGTTGAAGCTGGCTGACTTTGGCCTCGCCAGGCTGTCTGAATCGGCAGAGTTCCAGCGTCCATACACCAATAAAGTGATAACTCTGTGGTATCGGCCACCAGAACTGCTGCTCGGTGAAGAGTGCTATGGACCTGCCGTTGACATTTGGAGCAGCGGGTTCGTTTTTGTTGTTGGTATAGTTTGTTCTATACCTGCTCTAACCAGTTTTTGAACTGAACATAAACTTTATTGCTTGTGAAAATTGGAAAATATGAAACATAAATGAACATATCAGAATGAGCACAAATTATGAGGGTATACTGATTTAAGTGTTATATTTTTTCCATGTCTGCAGTGCACTTGACGTACATTTGTTTTGTTTTATGACTTGCTTATACCATCTAAAGGGAGGCTTACTAGCGCTTTTATTTTGATATTGCAATTATTTAAATTATGTTATCTGTGCCTGCATGCTATAATTAACACATGCATCGAGCAGCAGATATTTGCAGTACCGGGTACTAGGGTCTATGCAGAGGTCCAAGTGGACACTATTTTTTGCATTCACGTCATGATTTTTGTGGATGAAACTGAATAAGAAGTTTATTATCATGTTTTTCTGTACATTTTGACAATAAATTTATGACAGTGACATCTGACGTCTCCTTCACTTGGGCCTTGTGGATGTAAATAGAATGAACCTCCTCCGGTTGGATATTGCCAATGAAGTTGACAATGGTGTTTGACAGGTGTATTCTCGGTGAATTGTTTACCAAAAAAGCTCTTTTCCAGGCACGTGAAGAGCTTGCCTTACTGTCTGTGATCAGCCGCTTGTGTGGCACACCGAATCCCGCCGTCTGGCCAGACGTTACGAAGTTGCCATTGTGGTTGACATTCAGGCCACACAAAATATATCGACGACGTGTGATTGAAGAATTTTCATAGTATGTTTCAGTACTTGTACTTGCTTGAACTCAATTGTTTGAAGTTGTTTACTGTTCGTATATTAGACGAAAATAATGCATGTTTTGTTGCAGTTGAAATTTGCAGCATGAGGCGTGAGCTTGATTACAGTCTCAGCAAACATGGCAGTTAGAATGCTAAATATTTGTTTGTAAATTGTAATCACTTCATAAGCCACCATGACGTACTTGTTATCCACTGTAGCCACATTTTTTTCATACTGGCAATAATGAACGTCTTGTGTGCTGATGTGCCATTAAGAAACTGCTCACTCATACATTTGTGTCATCCTGTACAAATGTCAGTACTTCTGGTCTTTACACGGTTCTGTGTAGTGTACAATCTGGCGCTTTCTTGATCTGCTTTTACATTCTGTTATGTGTTTCATCTTCATTAGGGGCCGTCCATAAATGGCATCACAAAAATGTGTGGTCTTTACACCCTCTCTTTCCTGGTCTGCTTTTGTCCACATTAGTCGTAATCACCTCACTGCCCTGCAGACGCCTGTAGCTGTGTAGTTCTATGCTAATTCTGCATATCAAATTCAATGCTCTCTCTAATGGCCATCATCAGAGCCAGTGCTGATGAACGTGATTCAACTGTGGTCTCTTTAATGCAGTGACACTGATACAGCAGTGATTGAACATGCTACAGAGCCACCTGATCATAAGGCGTGATGTGATAAGTGCTAATAGAGTGCAGATATCAAATATCAAATGTGGACATCTTGGTCTTGCGGAGTAACAGAATTGTAACTTAGCAACACTTCTACGAAGGTGGACACCACATCCTCAAACACTGTCCGTCCCCTTGTCTGCTTTTGTTCGCTGCCTTCTAAGTGAACATCTTTTATGGATGGTTTCTTATTTTAGTTTGTCTGTCCAGCGTTATTGCTGCTTGCTACTGTAAGTAGTAACAAAATAGTTGATGCTGTAGCTCTTGAATTACTGAAGTGTGAGTGTCAAGTTACAGTTTTGTGCACAATAACTGTTTGATGTTCTGTGTTTGCTGTGTAGCCTGCCATCTGGTGCTCTGTGTTTACTCGACAGCATGCTGATCTTAGATCCTTCCAAGAGGATCACAGCCGAGGAGGCCCTGAATAATTCCTGGTTGAGTGCAGTTAATTCTTGCATTCGACTAGAGTAAGTAGTGTATTACATTAATACTGACTATTTTTGTCTCTGTGAATAGCTGCTGTATTAATAGGAATGCAGTGTATATTGTAACTTAGATAATGACATAGATGGTGTGGATTGTGGACTTAATTTGTTGTTGTGGCTGTCTTGCTGTCACATAACAATGCTGTACATGATGTTCACTCCCTTTTGTTTCATTGTCATCAAGCAGTATAGTTTGCTGCTTGCATACACACACACCCATTTAACGACCCTTTTTCCGGGACTAGCCGGGTAAGCCGGTACAAGAAAGGTAAACCAATCTGAGTTTTTCTGAAGCAAGAGTGAGAGTGGCAGTGGCACCCGCTGGGCCATATGTAAGCCTGCACCTCACTCCAGACAGATAACCATGCCAGCACCCCACCACTCAGTTTTTTACAGGCCAGATGCCCTTCATGCTGCCCAACCAACAGCGTCAAAGCACTGAAAACCAAGTTTGCTGCTTGCAAAAGGAGAATAACTTGGAAGGTTAGATAATAATGAAAAATCAACGTTTGATGTGTAAATTATGATTGTTATGAAGGTGGTTAACGTTGCTAATAATTTGGTTAAATTTTGTTGTAATTTTTTGCGTTGTCAGGTTTTGGCTGGTATTGTTAATTGGTTTTCAGTGTGAGGGATGATGAATTTGTTACCCCCTTTCATGATCTAATCACTGGTTTTGCTGTGCTAGGTTACCTGATAACCAAGAATGTCATGAACTGCGATACAAACGTTTGCGTAAGGGACTGAAGGATGCGACAAAGATGCCAGCTGATAATCAGCATCACTCTTCTGCCTCGTCATCCGATGTGAAATATACGACTGAGAAGAGTTGTGGCAGCCATATCACCGAGCATAAAGAAACATCGTCATCGTCTCATGGTGCAGGTATTGCTATGTTATTAGACCCAGGCAGTAGGCGCCAGCAGCAGCAGCAAGCAGCACGCGGCACTGGCAGTCTGCACAAGCGGCTTGCTGAAGTGCAGCAGTCGATATCTTCCATCATTGACACTCAGTCTGCAGCAACAGTAAATACAGACTTGGCTGCACTGCTGAGTGTGTTAACAGCTGCCGTCAGTCAGCCAACACAGAAATAGCGTTCTCGTAATACGCTGACTACTCTTGTACATTTCCCGTTAACATAGCGCTGCACTTGAGAGACAGTTGTTGAAGGAACGCCGAGGTGCATCTGTTATTTTGCTTCACCTTAGATGCAGTCTGCAAGTTGGTTAATTCAAATGTTTAATATCTGAACATTACTGTTGTGCAGATTTGTTTGGGCAGGTTGTTGTGTTGGCAGCTGAACGCCAGTTATAAATGAACTACATTTTACTCTCATTTTATGTTCAGCTTTTCTGCCTCAGTATGTGACATTTTGCTGCGTGAAAATGAAGAAACATTTTTATGTCTGCAATTGATTATGAACTTGGTGAAATGGACAACTTGAAGTATTTACTTCTGATTTGACACTGGTTGATTTGTCATTATTTCTGACAGCCGTGCTGTAATGTATCCGGCATATTCACTTACTTTGAACGTTTAACAGATGTACACTTGTGTTATGTGTCCGTTGCATTAATATACTATTGTCTGTATTATTTATGATCACAGTTTATTTTAGTTGTTGGCATACCACAAGGCACAAGCTCATTTGTCTGTGTAAATGTGCATGTTTGTAAAAAAAATATGTGCCATGCTTTGATCAAAATGTGAACATATTAATTTCAACATTACTGAGTTCGAGTTTTGGGGGTACAATAGTTGGAAAGGTTCAATATTCAGCAGAATTGTTATGATTGCTGCAGCTTATGTCATGATAGTCTGATTTGTAGCCTAGCTATTCGTTTTTTGAAAGTGCACATGCTACCAAAAAATAGAAATTAACGAAATAACCTATAATGTAATTAAATACAATGTAACAATAGACTGAATCAAGTTTTTCTGTGAATTATTAGTAATACATGCTATGCTACCATTCTGCAACAGGGTGCATATGTTATTAGAATCACACACTTATCTTTGAACGGTGATATATACTCTAATTTTCTTATTTAAATGTAGCATATAATCTTGTCTCAGTATCCTCTAGAAAGAGCAGCACACCTGCAAATCACAAAGACTTCATTCCAAAGAAGAATATGGTCCATGTAAATGTGCTTCGAGCTTTAGGCCTATCTCAACTTTTTCTGCTGTGGGCTTTGCTTTCTTCATGACAAAGTTGTACTGAATGTACATTTATGCCCGCTGTCAGCAGATAACCTGTACTTTCTAACATATCAGTTAGGTGAAAAATTTGTGAAGTACCTTTCGTCCTTTCATGTACATGATGTCGATGAATCTGTCCGTTCTGTGTGTTTTGCTGGACTGGAGTAACATGAATAGTTGATCAGAGTTAATAACTACAGTAGGAATTTGCCGTTGCTGCCTGTCCACTTGTGGAATGCAGTACACCTGGGTTTCAACAAGTTTGCCTGTTTATTCGGTTGGAGCTGTGTTGGAGCATCATCCGTCGCTGAAGTACGGTAGGCCCACCTTATTCATTCTAGTCACAGATCTCTGCAAGAGAACTGCATGCCAACTTTAGTCACTGCCAGCAGACTTGTCGTATCTACATTGTGTACCGTAGTTCATTTGTATTTTAGGGTTAGTTTCTTTGTGCAATGGTGTGACCTGGAAATAAGAAAAATCCACATGGGAATATACAAGAATTTTTTTAGTAATAATACACTTGGATGCCTCAGAATTGTGGGGGTACAGAGCATTTTAAACAACTGATCGATAAACCCGATGAAAGTTCTAGTTAACTTTTGCACCACCGAGATGACTTATCTAGTAAAACTAGAATTTTGATCAAAGTAGCAGTAAACTATTTTGCAGTGTGGTATGAAATGGAAACTGACATTGAGGATCGTGTTATGTGGCCAAATGGCGAACGCTCATTCTATAAGATAGGCCTGATCTTTTGCCGTTCTAACCTACTCAGAAATGAAAAAGACGGTTTTAATTCATTGCAGTTCAGACGTCTCGATCGTAGTTGATGCATAGATGTACCATGATAATGGATACTTTTTGTCAGCCGATAGTTTCATGAGGCGACTGTTGAAACTGTGCAACAAGAAATGCAGCCGATGATTAAGTCACGAACAGTGACAGCTGTGGTACTGTTTGTGGCATTGTAGCTTCACTCAACGCATCGACATTTCACGTTTAACGAAAGAATGAATTGTGTGGTCGGACTGGTCAACATGACAGAAGTTTCATTGATCCACTTTCCTGCTGAGGTCACTGCATGTACGAGGTTCATCGACTGCTGATTACAATTTCCGGTTTTGACACATTCCAGCTCAATGAATGCGGACTCGAGGGCGAAGAAATCATGTCACGTCAGCGCTGATAGTCGTCAATAATGTATTTTCATCATTGTCTTATTTAAACCAGTATCGATGCGACGATTTTTACCCGCGCGACTCGATATGCTAGCGCGGGTACTAGCTATGTCCCTACTGTCTGTGTCTGTCACAAGTCGGTGTTCTGTCGAAACGGATGAACGAATCGGGCTGGTTTTTGGCATGGGAGCTTCCTTCAACCTATCCTATACTGTGTTTTAAGGAAATTCAGGTACCTTCGAAAATAAGGGTACTTCCCTCTGGCACTGCTCCAAACTCTGGACTTAAAATTTCGCCATAGGCCTAGCATGTTGATCGTTGAAGCGTGTTATCAACTTAGCTCAGAGCATGATAAACTGGACCGTCGTCGGTCAACTAAGTTGATAATACCTCCGACGCTCGACCACTGTAGTTTATCGTGCAGATCATCAAGCTCTGTCTGCAGCCCGATTTTGTCGCACGGATCAGTTAGCGACAGCTGATAGTTGTTAGTCGAGTAGCGTACGTGTGGCTGCTTGGTGGCCTGTTGGCAAGCCATGGGTGAGCAAGATCAAATTGAAATGCCGTATGTTTTAAAAACCAGTTTGGTAAACCGCTTATGGATACATCTGGACATGGTTATGTGCATATTGTCAATGGCATATTTAGGAGGGGGTTGGTGGGGGTTAAAACCTCCTCCATGACTTGACCGTCGAAAATATTTTCACTATGCAGTTTAGCTTATTACGTATGTACAATGAATCTAACCACTCTTGTCATTGACTAATGAGTCAGTTAAACCACTCAGAATTCACCAAAATCAGTCATTTTGAAAGCGAAAATTTAAGAAAAATCCTGGGGAGCGGCATGGCACCTAGCCAGAAATTCTCAAAGGGTGACAGTTTCTGGCTACACCACTGCCACTCAAAAGGTGCTAGTCCACAAAGTGCCGTGGCCACGTAGAGGCCTAGAGCCAAACAACAAGGAAGAAATAGCAGGTCGATATGTGGTCTTTTCAAACGTCAGGTTTACACTGCATAGTGTGTACTAAAAGTCTGAAACGCGCAGACTAATTCTCTCTTCTTTTGTGAAACGGGAATAAAAGTGAGTGCTGGGGATCGGCAAATCATTGCTTGGTAGTGATGAATTGACGCTGTCACTCGATTCCCGCGCTCATGTTTTTGCATGTGGTGTTGGCCTGATTTTATTAGGACGTTTTCGCCAGACTAGCAATGGCCTGTCCATCCTTGTTGCTGCAGATTCGCCTTATTTACGCCGCCCGCATAGTATGCGTAGCAGAGTCTAACAGTCGGCGTCCACGTCTGTCTGTCTGTCTGTCCCGGCGATTGACAGCAACAGCAGCTGCTTGCTGGTATTGCTGCTGCTGCTGTCAGTGGATTCCTGGTACGCCTGCAGCCCGCGCTCAGCAGCAAATGCGGGTAGCGTCATGTTGTGAGCCGAGGGACGAGGTTCAACGAAGCTAGACTTCGTAAATACACTGTTCCTTATGACATTACACGCAAATTGCCGCAATGCACGAGTTCAGCGGTATAGACTAACATGTGGTAGGTAGCGCTATAGAATTTACGCGTAGGCCCGAATGATAGTTGGTCAAGGTTGAGGAAAGTGGTAGCAAAATTTGTGATAGCCTAACCAGAAATAGCGAGTTGCAGTCGCTGCAAATGCAGGACCGGCGATGGAGATAGGCATTGTGCACAACCTGAGTAGACTGAGTGTTTGTTTTTACTGCGCGACGTCATGCTGAAGTCGGAGTTGGCTGAACGTCCTACTTCCCTCTGAAAGTTTTTATCAAACTCTGGACTTAGAAAATTTTGCCACAGCAAGTCGATAGTGTTGTCAGCAAAACACATGGCGGTCGCCAGTTAAAGGTTGTTAACCACACGACGGTATAGCCGCGCCGTGGCTGGACGGTCAATGATTGCAACGCAGATTACGCGCGCACAATGCACATGCAGGACCTTCGACGATCGTACCTGCCCTTGCTCTAACTCCAGTAGGCCTACTTCGATTTGTGATGCATTGTTACTGTGCAGCAGTTGACAAGCGCGTCGCACAGTCCTTCTTCGACAGCTGAGCCTCTTGTTTGGATGATTTATCCAGTATGTTAATATTGGTAACATGGACTTCGAAGTAATGATGGGTATTGGAGGCCAAATGCGTCACATAGGCTTACCCGTAACGATTGACGCGTGTTGACATAGAAAATAGGCCAATGGCGGATTTAAGCTGCGATAGTGAATCAGCGGGGGAAAATAAGCGGTACCATGTATTTAGCTAGGCCTAAGTTATAGCTAATTGGTTGTTTCGTTTAAATCTTGTGCCAAAAATTATGGAAGACAAGTGGCCCAGAATGAGCCTCTTGCAGGAGACACCACAAAATGCACAGATTCTCTTGAAAAGTTTTTTTTCTGAAATTAAAGTAGCCTACCCAGTTTAAACTACCGTAACTATACAGGGTGGTAGGCCTACAAAAGGGGGTCATCAGCCACTGATACGAAGGGTACCATGCACATATTAGGGGTCCTACACAGAACAGTGTGGCGACAATGTGAGCACAATTCACGGAATCACGGAGACAACAGTTCCCCAGAATTTGGAGTGGGGACGCTAATGCGAACTCAGACTTTTTCTGTAGATTTTAAGCATCATACAGCTTGCACTACAGTGCAGTAAAATGTAATGTTTGTCTACTCAAGGCCTACCAACCCACCAAACTCATAACTCAGACTATTCAGGACCACTTCTCAAGTTACATCTACGTCCACCAAATCACCACTTGTGCGGAAAATTCAACATCTTCTGGCGAGGTTGCCTGTACGCCATTTTGAGTGAAAAGTTTTGTTCTTTCTGGGGACAGGGCCACGTCTTAATGGTATGGGGTGCTGCAAACGTAACGAGTTCTTGGACACGATTGATTAGTCCTTTTAGTTTCTGGTATAACACAGTGTGGGTTGCTACACCTACCGCTTATTTTGGCCACTCTGTACACGGCGTTATATTGTTTCGTTTTATTGTTTCCTTTTTCGTTGCGTGGACGTAATTTTAAAGGTAAGTGGTGATGGTCAGCAGCTGTATTATTTTTCTCGAGTTGTGAAATGTCATTTGTTTTCACAACGAGAAAATTTTCAGTTGTTGACCGCTGTTAGCACTGTAGGCCTAACAGGTAGGCCTAGTCGTTTCTTTCGTACAAACTACAGGAACAAAAAATTTATAGTCGTCATCGGGCTGCCGTGCAAGTGTCAGTAAAATAGTTTACTGAATAGTAATAGAAGTCACATCTTTCAAATACCATGCAGCCAAACGCAACAAATAACGTGCTGCTCCGATGACGAAGTGCTCGGTATGACCACAGCACAAATAACGAATAAGACAGTTGGCTATATTCACTGCCCATGCGTCGTCACCTGACCTACTTTGCGACCTAAAAGGTCACCCGTACCAAAAACGTAAACAATTGGCGCGCTGTAGCAGAAGTTAAGACGCAGTTGACATGCGTATTGTCACAGCATATAACGAATATCGTTATTTATGCTGTGGTATCGTGATGCCAGGTGCACACTGTGTTGTGGTTGGATGTACGAACGGCTCCTATAAACTGCAAAAAAATAATAACAGTACTGTAAATAATAATAATTTAAATATTTAATTTAAATAATAAATAATAGTAATGAAGATAAATAAACAAATATATTAAACATCTTAGAAAATGCATATTACTATTAATTAGTTATATTAATAGAATTTTAGAATTAACATATAATTACTATATTATTAAATAACAGTAATCTTATGATGATGATAATAATTAAGCATCGCAAATTAATCTATATGTATATGTTTTTTGAAAATTTCTTATGAAATAAAACCACAGCGTCGAACCTAGACTGACTGCAGGGAATAGGCCTACGTAACAAGAATCCCTCTTGCGCTGACTTAACGCTAGACTATATACACCGTGAGTCAAAAAAAACAAGACACCAAACTTTTGGCCATAATTTCACCAACTATTATCCGATTTTCAACATTTGTCACTAGCGGCCTCGGTAGTAAATTTGCAACAAATTCGTGTTTAAATATTCCACCACGCTTTAAACATGTCGCTACACTACCTTGTGAAATATGAATGTCAGAAAAATGGCATCATTCTGAAATACGTATTACAATTAATGATGAATCACAAGGTAGCATAGCCAAGAATTTAAGGTGCGATGAGTTACTTTGCTACACATTTATCACTCACTCTGCTGGTGAAAAAATTTTTAAGATTGGTGAACATGTGGCGAAGTTATGGGCAAAACGGTTGACTGTGTGATACACCCCATTCGCCTTGCACTTTTGTCCTCAAAGATGCAGATCTCGCCAGATAAGTTGAATGACTTGTGTATTACAGACAGAAACTGTTATTAAGCGTTGCTATGTTAACAGGCAGATTAATGTGAGTTAATTATCAAGAAATATCAAACTGCTGAAGACCAGTTTTGACTTACTGACTGACAGACTGACGCCATCAGTAACTGACCGACTGCTGATCATGTACGGCATTTTGCCGCAAAAGCTTTTCTTCGTTGCGACAGTTGTGTACAGTGGGTCATGGGATTGTTTATATTGCCGATGTAAACAACTTTTGTTAGTGAATTAAATAATGCTTATTTCTCCAGACATTGATTTTAAAACAGTGTTTGAGTGGCTAAATCTTGCATAACATTTTGCTTCACTTACTCCTTAAGAATGGCGATTTTTTTGAACACAGATATTTCACAAGGTAGTGTAGCGACACGTTTAGGGTGCGACGTGGTATTTGTATATGACTTTGTAACAAATTTCCTACTGAGTCTAACAGTGATAGAATTTTGAAAATCGGTCAATATTTGGTGGAGTTATGGGCAAGAGTTAGGTGTCTTGTTTTTTTGACTCACAGTGTAGTTATTATTTTAATGTTGTTTGTAACAAACACATCATGGTCAGCATACACAGATGCATATTTCACAGTGCTGCTATAGTGGACGCAGTGCACGGTAGCTAAAAGAAAACATGGCGGCGGCGGCGTGTGCCGAGCGGAAAACGGCACTGTGCCCATCACAGGTTTCCCAGCCTTATTGGCAGAGTCGGCGTACGGTATCATTATTTATGATGTGATTGTACCATCGGATTCCAAGCAACTTCTGGTGGAAAGCATCCTCACATCACACGGTCCAGGTGTCTACGGCTTATAGTAACACAGACAAGACAAGTGTCTATAGGTCTAGCACTGCATTGTTAGGAGCAACGCTAACATAATACCAACTCAGATATGCATCTCTCTTTTGAATGTGTTTGTCGTTGTCTGTTTGTGTGGTTGTTCATGCAGGCTTAGAGAATAATTTCACAGTAAACCGTGAAATTGGCCGGAAAAGTGACTACCAGTTGATAATGATACAGCCGTCGGACGAAGTGGGGATCGGCGTCTACGACTCCAATCGATCAGATGTGGTTCTGTATGAGATGGTGCAGTACAAGTGGCCGGACAATACATCCAATGTGCCGAAGGCGCTGCCCGTCTGCTATCAGCAGACATGCCTCTTCATCAGTACGTACACTTAGTTAGTTAGTTAGTAAACGAATATGAACTAAGGTGGCATAATGTCAGAACGACTGCAAGGACACCAGACAGAATTAAACGCAAATAAAATGACGTGCGATGGAAGGTGTTGAAGTCGTCGGAAACAGCCAGTGTCGCTTGAACATGGGCAGCGACGTTGACGCCGTGACGAAATCTGGCAGGCTGTTCCACACTCGCGCCGCGGCCACGAGAAAGGCACGGTCGCCGACAGTGGACAGCCGCGATGGAGGAACGACGAGAGCGGGTGTTGACGCCGAGCGCAGGCGCCGCCACGTACCGAGGTGCACTGCGCGCCAACAGCCGAGATCATGGCAAGGCTGGGGTTTCCCAACACCTGAACCGATTCACACAAGATGTAAATCATGCAGTTATATTGGCAATATCACCTATTGTGCCAACATTCCAAATATATAGTGTTGTGTCATTTTTACCGCGCGACGCTATGCTAGCAATGTATGTGCCATGGCCCTGCGTCTCTCTCTGTGTATGTCTCTGTCACAAGTCTGGGTTCGTCGAAACGGTTAAACGAGTCGAGCTAATTTTCGGCATGTGAGCTTCCTTCGACCTACTCGACACTGCATTGTAAGGAAATTCGGTTACTGTGGAGATGCCTTTCCTATAGAGGGAGTGCTGGTGGCTACTTACTTATTGAGTGTAGAGGCGTTGCCGCATTGCAGGTGCGGAGTAGCCAATAAGAGTTGTATGGTTTGAAGGTGGCTAGTC
>Ga0126334_10000414_pt1 | contig 12550 bp, 4 predicted proteins | sample InaspJWI49metaG_FD_94491 | JGI IMG/M metagenome (GOLD analysis project Ga0126334, IMG submission 94491) | Marine gutless worms symbiont microbial communities from Oahu, Hawaii - Inanidrilus sp. 2 OAHU.JWI-49 metaG | ecosystem: Host-associated > Annelida > Digestive system > Unclassified | place...
GGCAGTGGTATCTGCTGGGCCATATGCAAGTCTGCACCTCGCTCCAGACAGATAACCATGCCAGCACTTCACTACTCAAGTTTTTACAGGCCGGATGCCCTTCCTGCCACCCAATCAACAGTGTCAAAGCACTGAAGGCAAAGCTACATCAGTACTTGAAACAAAATAACTAATCCTTCTACAAAAATGAATGACGGTGGGGTATAGAACAGCTGTTGTTACCTCGCTGCATAGCTTCACTCTCTTCGCTTTTCTCTGGACGCTGCCAGACGACACCGTTTCTGCATAACCGGACACTTTTCTGTTGCTGAGTTGATAATTATCCACTGCCAATTCTGTAGCATCTCGCGGCTTATCAATCTCACTGACAGCAGTGTTGTCTACTACACATGACATTACTCTGCTGCTGTGGTGACAATTATCTGCAACAGATGTTGTGTCTACGACTGGCCTGGCAGTTCTGCGTGAAGAAGCACTAGTCGAGACACTGTGATTTCGCGTGATACCACAGTTATGACTACACGTCGCAACCGTGACAACAGACTTGTGGGTTTCGTCTCTGGAAATGCTCGTATCCTTGCTCGAAAATTTTCGTATGTTCTGACGACGGATTCTGCTGTCACTGAGGTGTAAATAAACTGGTGTGGATGATGTAATCTTGACGACTGGCTCTGGTGCCTTGTTGGCTGCCAAACAGGACTCAGCTTTACTTGAGTGACAACGGCTTTCTCCGTTGTCGCGACAAAGCACATCCTCAGAAGATGATGAAGGCACAGCCACCAAGTCTCTAGGTCCAACAAACGAGGCAACGTGTCGTATTACTGTTGGTGGCCTCGTGACAGCCACTGGCAATCTCGGTGTTGCCAGTTGCAATGCAACTTTCTCCAACAGTGGTTCAAGTTGTGGTGAATACACCATGAAAGTTGGACGAGCAGCATTCCCACTGCATGACTTTAGTGCAGTAAATGAACCGACACTACCAGCTGACGAACAAATCACTCTAGGTGAGAATGGAATACTGGAAACAACTGGCGCTGGAATGGAACTTGATGGTGCTTTTACGTGAGCACTAGCAATGATGGGGTTTCTGCTAAAACTCGTCCTGTGCACATATCTACCAGCTGCAGTGGAGCTATGCAAAGACAAGGATTGGATCTGACCATCTTTTGGCATAGAGGAAACAATTGGACACGGTCCTAGTGACAAGATACTGTCAAGGAAATGTCGACCACTGACAGAGGTTGCTGATATACGGGATATATGCCGTGACTGTGTAACAGAAGGTGTGGACGTCAACAACTGTGGAGGTTTCACTGGAACCTGGGAAGGGCACAATAGCAGAGAGCAGATGGAAACAGAGTTTGGCACAGAAGAGGAACATCTGGTCACTGGTGGCAAAACACGTCGAGTCCTTGGAGTAGTAGTTGACCATGGCACTTCACTAGCTGTCACTGGGTCTCCAATCTGCACACTGTTTCCAGGCTGAGGCAAACTGCTCTTCATCTCTGCAGACGGTACTTTACACTGATAAACTGAATTGTGAATTTCAACAGAAGGTAGAGCACACAAACGAACTGCAGCACCAGAAGCTACATACGTGCGGGCTTGGCCAGACATCCTGACCGCAGATACAGTGCATGTGGGAACTCTGTCAAAAACCACTGTTCCAGAAATCACTGATACAGGCACTGTAGACGAACAAACTGGCATGGATGTGCCTGCAAGAACTGGTCTAGAAACCTCAGTTGTAGGTGTAGGACCTCGTTGAACTGGGCTAGAAACGCTGTAGGTTGGTACAGTATGTGCACGAGCATTGCTGAAAAATTTCCCGACAGGCACAGCACACACGTGAACTCCATCAGAAACTGCTGCTGAAGTAGCAGAAACAGTACGTGTGCAAACTTTGCTGGAAATCCCTGTAGCTGGTGAAGTGCACGTGTGAACTTGGTCAGAAATCGCTACAGCAGGAACAGCTCTTTTACGAAAGTGGTTTGAAGCCCCTTTAGTGCTTGTGGCACGTGAGTGAACTGGGCCTGAAGTCACTGTAGTGGGTACTGTGCACACATATGCCTGGCTGGAAATGTCAGTTGAGTGAACGTGGTCTGAAGAATCTGTATCAGGTAAAGCGCACACATGTGCCTGGCTAGAAAACTCAGCTGGCTTACAAGAAGTCATCGTACTCATAGCAGTTGCAGCATTTGGTAGCAAAACTGCCTCTAACAAAGGCACAACACTGCTGATATTGGAAGTCAACGTTGATCGAGATCTCAAGTTTCTGTCCTGATGTTGTGAAATGGGTTTTACAGACGACTGATTCGCAGAAGTAACTGCAATGCTACAACATTGAGAAACTAATACTGACGGATCAGAACAAGACAAGGATGCCACATCAGCAGTCTGTGGCCTCAATTCAACAAGGCGAACTTCTGGCAAAGGCAAAGGATGTGGATGACGCCTAGAACTGGTCACAGTGCATCCAGAAACTGGCAAAACCGATGTCAATGGATTATAAGATGCTGTCTCTTGAGTGGCTATGACAGGATGTAACCCCGAAACAACTACACTGGACATCTTGTTGACAGCCGAAGATGTCTTTAAGGTTTTCAAACTAACATATGGCATCTGTGTTCCTGAGTTATTAGCAAGAACTGAGTGATGTAACCACTTATCATCAGCACATAAGGAGTTATACGATGCAGGAAGCTGGTTGTTCAAAGCAGTGGCTTTTGATACTAAAGCATAAAGTGCAGGACTGATGATGGGTTCCAAGCTGCTACAGGAACGACAGGATGTGCTTACCGGTAAACAACGACATAAGTCTACAGACAGCAAATTACATTGGTGTCTTGATGACCTTGAGTTATTCAGTGCAGAGACAGTTTTACTGGTTGAAAGAGTCTGAGCACATGCAGGTGTGCCAATACTGCAATGGCTGACGTTCTCCCCCTGAGATGAGACTGAGCCTTTGTCTACGGATAAAATATGAGACAAGTTAACTTCAGAAGTCAGTGACGTACCAAACAATGATGAGTAAGTAACATTCGACACTTGGCTGATGGATGCTGACAGTGACAAACCAGCTGTGGCAACACAGTTGTTCACAGTATAGTCGGACAGACTGGGCAATGCAGCATTTTGATAGACAACAGAGTGGGAGAAACAAGTGTTAGGCAGAGAAAGGTTCTGCAGACTATCTAGTGCAGCTTCTACAACTGTAGCAACTGAGACTTTATCAATGCTGACAGCAGTTCTTGCAGCTGTGCCAGATTCTTCTCTCTTGCTGAGGAAATAATTATCCACAAAGCTGTCCACAGGCTCAAAATTACATGGCGGTGAACCAGAGAAGACATCAGTATGAACATACGATGCTCCACACAGTGAACGAGGTATTTTGGCTTGGCTAATTTGCTCCTGATGAATTACCTGCAATCATTTATGCACTATTTAAGTATCATTTAGTTCAACAGGAGCAACAAAACGACAAAAGTAACAGCAATCATTATCTAATCACAATCTGTCTAGTTAATATAAATTCTAAATTTGTTACCAGGGCTTTAATACTAGCCTTTCACCTTTTTGGATGACAAGCAAAGGAGATTACTAAAATTAATACTTTCTCTATTCCTTTCATTTCTGACATAACAAGGAAGCAAAAAGCACTTTACTTTGGACAGTCTTGTCATAAATTATCAATGTGTATTATTATCCACAGATTATTCTCAGCATTTATGATTTGTACTGAGCACTTTGCATTGATTTGCCCTCAATGAGTGCATCAACAGTCATTACCAACTTCACTGCCAACTGTTCCGAGCTAGTATTATTATGACAGCCAGACAACACGACAAAATTAACTAATAGTATATAAACTAAGCAAATCATTAGTTGAGTTATTAGCATGCATACATCTTACATTTCAATATTCCACGTACTAAACCAGATATGTCTTACAGACTCTATAAGAAAAATGTCTAAGTATTACTGTAACATATATTACAAACTGGATGCCTCTGCTGGAATACCATATTTTCGTATTTTACCTGGTTTATATTTACCACATGCTACTGCCTGAACATGCCTCACTATATCATCTCAGCATCATCAGAACACGTTTGAAGACCTACCCCTTCTCACTGTCCTCCACATGAGGCAGCAACTCTTGTCATTTTGGACACTTTAATGCTTTGTTAATTATCATTACACTGCATACAATGATGAGAGAGGAGTATTAACTGCACAGCAAGTGTTGATATACAGTACAAGGAGATATTGCAAAGAAAAACTGACCGACTTCTGCCTGCGCTTGCCCATCCTGCCTGGCATTCTGTTAGTAGTTCCAGACGATACAGGAGTTTTGATCACCGGTTCAGACAGAGGATCACTGCATATGGTAGTGTCAACACTGCTTTGCTGGCTTTCGTCATGGTCTGCAGATTTCTTTCTGCTTATGGACTGGCGAGCTCTCTTAGCAGGAACTATAGTGTTTTGATTTTCAGCTTTGGCAGCCTGATGACGACGTCGACTGTCAAGGTGAACATCTCGAGCATTCGGGTGATTATGTGTCACTTCTCCAGCCAAAAGCTCTGAACGTCTTTGTCCTTGCCGAGTTCGCTTTGCAACAGCAGCTTGAGAATCAAAATCACTGTCAACAGGTTGAAGGTCGTGGTCACGACCTCTGCGTGGTTGCAGACCCGGTAACATTACTATGCCTGACAACTGCATGTGTCCCCGAACTTTTTCACAACCTTTAGAGTGCCGCAAACTGTTTGACAATCTCCCGTGTGAAGAATTCGAAGGTGTCCGTGTACTGTCTTGTTTAACAGAAGACTGTCTACGACGCTTACGATCAGTATCCATGTGCTGTGGTGGCGCTGACATCATGCATCAACGCTTCGTGTTTTCGATAAGCAAACACGAACTATCTCCGACGATCATAACGTATCCGTATTTGTTGCTTACTTCTGCGTGAACAAAAAGACATGTCAACTAAGTAAATATAACATGATTCAAGAAAATTAAGCGAAAAAAACTCTTTACTTCGCCGCAGCTTATTTACTTTACATCATAGACTATTTATTAATTTTAACACGTTTACGAAAATGCTCTATTTAATATCCGTAAAGATCCCATTCGTGAACTGAGGCACCGTCAGATTATGCCCCCCCCCCACACACAATAAATCGTGAACTCGTAGTCGTGGAGAAGTCTTCTAATTTCCGCGATGCATTTCATTTTTTCTCAATCATTTCTTCTCAATTGAAACTTGAAAGTGAGAAACAGAGCAAACATAAAATACGCGCATCCCGCATACCAGGTATTATTATTATTACGACAGCGTTATGGCCACATCGTAGTAGTAGCTGGATGCGTGATGCAACAAACGGAGTGGCGTGGTCATTCACGACCATGAGCCCTACAAAATGGATGAACCGATCGAGATCCCGTTTGGGGTGCAGGTGAACCCAACGTGTATTAGATGGTATTGGTTTCCTGCATCCCCACAGAAAGGGACTCTTCAGAGGCTCATATAAGGCGTACACAACACCTAATAGGTCACAGTCAAACGACAGGCATTCCTACCAAGGTAGCTTGGTCTGTCGAGACTGTCTGAGACGCTCCCGGTGTCACATTAAATTCTTTCCCACATAAACCTGCCATTGTGATGCAGACTGCACTCTTGTTATAAACTATCAGTGTATAATTTTGTCCATGAATAATTCTAAGCAACTATGATTTGTAGCACATTGACTCAGCATAACAACAGTTATTACCGATTTCATCGTAGTCAGTCATCAATAAGAAACTAAACATTTCTAACCCTTTTTAACCATTAATGCCAATGTCATTCGAAATCGTAGGTACCAGTTAGGAACAAACACGATTCAATGTTTTATTAAATTTCATTTCAATTCAATCCTGAATAACTGTGATGGTGTTGAACAATAATCTCAAAATAATGAAGAAATGACGATTTATTAGAGGAGAAATCAGTGGCAAAACACAGTGATTAGTAACGATTTAAAAACAGTAACAATATACAATATCAGTTCTAACACTAGCGCAGCTGGTAATCACGGTCAAATGCCCAGCTTGGCCATAATAAACAATCAGTCGATATATACACAATAAAGCAAGTCATCTGTACATCACAACATCATGTGCCAGCTTACAGTCAATAGTTCTCACTAACTTAGTTGCAGTAATCACGTGAAAAACTTTACATAGATTGCTACAACAAAGGTGAAAGTAAAGCTAACCAAGCCAGTTGTGAGGTGCTCAACTCTAAGCTAATAATCACACAGGAGAATAAACCACTTTCATCTGTGACTCACGACCATGCCAGACCTATGGTTACCTTCCCAGCCTCAGGTCACCGTCGCCATTTGACTGGTGCAATTTATACTGATAGGTGACACAGGCACGTAAGCAACTTGCCTATGGTTGTTACCCGACACTAGAATGGCTGTGATGCGAACCAATGACCCTTGAGTCATGAGTCCCACCCCATAACCATTACACAGCCATTGCATTATCGCAACAGGAAACTACAAATGTGATAAGACAGCTTGCAGTTTTCTGGCACTGTTGGTTGGTCGTCTGGCAATATACATTGGGAAACAGTGGAAACTCTATAAGATAACTGGCTAAGCCAGGTAAATATATAAAAAATCGCTGCTGCATTTGCATATGAGTGTATGAAATACTAAATAAACACTAGAATACCGGTATATAAAATCAGGTCAGATGATTTAGTTGATATGCATAGCATCCCTATCCAGCGTAAGCAAGGAAGAAGACTATGGAAAACTGACCAACCTAAGTTTTGGTCCTTTTACTTTTATGAAACTGAACTGAAGTTCACATGGAAAATGACCAATAAAACAGAGTGCGAGATGTATCTATGAAGTTACAGAGATTTTGTTACAGTTTCGCATCTTCTCTCACATCTGATATGCTCAAATATGAAATATGTCCTCAAGCAATCAAATGTTGGTTGGTTGGTTGGAGCAGAGTTTAACGCCCCACTCGACACAATATAGGTCATTTCGGAGGCGGTCTTCACAGCCAATCACTTGACTGATACTGACAAACAAAACAGTACAGGAAAATACAGACAAACAAACTCAATACAGATCAGAAAAAGTAGACAACCTAAAATACAGCAAAATAAAACTCAGTTGCCTCTTATGACACTCCGCCAGGAAACGAGGTGGGCTTATTCTACAACGCCCCCGAGCCCACACGGGGCAAAACAGAAGGTAGGCAAGTTTGAGGTTTAACGGTGTTTTCAACGCAAACTAGGTCACATCACACCTTTAAAAGAGTAGGAAGTATACACACTCGAGTATTTACTAACAGGGGGTGCACATTTAACAATCATAATTTCAGTGAGATTAACACACGGCCACGTGACTGTCTGAATTACACCTTACTCTGCATAGTGCCCAATTTCACTGCTGCCTCTAAGTCACATAAACCAATGTTAAGAATTAAAAAAACTATAGTAGATACAAGACAAGTATAGTAGTCAGTTTAAGTTAATTGAACAACAATGGGGTTAATATGATATGCAATGTACAGTGCAGGAGCAATTCTGCCACTCATTTACACATTAATCATACTGCAAATTTACAAACGGCACAAAAACTACTGTTACAACAAATATACAGTACTACATGACTGCACAACGGCTGTTCCAATGGCTTGCATCGTGTTCACATGCGGCATAAAACAGGAGGCATAAATAAAAATAAAACAACTTTTTCAATCCACAATTTTGGTACAAGAGATCAGCAGCAGACCAAGAAAGAATGAGGCTAGTCTTCCTTTGCAAAGGCTCAGTACATTCGGTATTTTCAGTAAACTGACACCATTAGATGAACGACATTGTTCCAAATAACCTGTGCCACATATCCCAAAAGTAGTCATTGCAAACAACAAAGTTTTCTACCAAATCTTACTTCAGAAAAAGTGCAAAGTAACAACAGACACAACACAGATAAAACCCAATGAAAGCTAAAACTGACTAAAATAATCACTAACAGCTAAAGGCAACAGCATGCACAGTAAGCATGGTGAGCCTCCATGATGACGGAGTATAACAGGTCCAAATTTTGTTTCCTTGATCATCTGACTTACATTTTTCACAAGACATAATTCTTTCCTTGCAATTCTGGAGTACAGTTACTTGTACTTCAAATATGCCAAATATTCTGCCAGTTACTGAACTGGATAGTTGGCAGACTGGGTCTTTATATCATGCATACATTATATGTAAGGGAAGTTAAACAATAGAGCTTGGTGTAACACAAAAATGAACAAAAATTTGAGAATATTACACCTAATGCACGCAAATATACAATGTAACAACAACTGAAAGATATTGATAGAGACAGTATCTAACAGAGTCTGCAAGTAAGTAAGTAAGTAAGTAAAACGTGGATTTATATAGCGCATATCATTTATAAAAAACCTCTAATGCGCTGACAAGTCACAAGCATACTACCACAACCAGTGATGTAAGTGCAACATCTGAAAAATCTAATGTTTGCCAATGGCAAACGTGGTCAAAATAGTGATTGCTTCACCAAAACATGAGTGTAACCATTAAAAACGAAGTTTTATATTTCAAATTATATGTCATTTTGTTTTGACACATTGTTATCTAGATACATAATTTTAACATATAAAACACTTGAATGACATTACACAAATAATAATTAATATTACAAATACATCTTCCTGCCAGTACATATACCAAAGTCACTATCAAAAACAGGTCCAATACCTTGACAAGGACCTCACTACAAACAAAAACCATCCGACTTACCAAAGTGTATCAAAACTGCATCAATTTTGCACAAATTAGTGGACAATGGACGTGTGTATACAAAAAAGCAAAAATCACAATTTTGAAAATCTGCTACGATCAACTGTATCTTTTCATAGTTATCTCCAATGAAAATGGATTATGCCTCTTATGTACAGCAGTAACTTTTCTAAGTTAGTGTGGACACAAGAGAATGGATTGATGAGAAATAGTATTTGCAATCAGCATGAAAGAAGGTAAGTATGATATCTACCAAAATCATGGAAACTGGTTGGCAGGTCTGGTAACTATATCGTCAAGTCAGTGCATTTATCGAAAAAGAGTATGTGAGAGCATCAATGTTACTATTAAGAGGGCAAACACACACAGAGACAAAATAAAAAGTAAACTGTTAATTGCATGTATTTTCATCACTCAAACGATAAACAACAAAAATGTGAATCAGTCTCTAACACATGAAATATAAAACTCACCGAGTATAGTGACGAATAAATCCGACATTTTACAGGAAACAAATGTCGCAATGACTTCTTAACTGCCAACATCACAGGAAAGCTGGACTATAGTTCAGGATTTTTCAGATCACCATATTCACCCATAAAACCTATCCAGCTTGGTGCAACACAATGTGACTGATTTACAAAAAAATCAACAAACAACGTATTGCTATACTCTCAATGTTGAACTGAACTGAGTAAGGTTTTACATCCCATTCGATGATTCGACACGAAATAGGTCATTTCGGAGACTTCTTCCTAGCCAATCTCTTGGCTCATTTCACATTCATAAAACAGCTTCTTATGCTGACACATACATGGTAAAAAGTATAAAGCGACGTTTCTGTTTACAATGTTAATGTAGTCACAACTAAGTAGTTCTGTCCTAATATGGCCATTGTACATTTCAGCCCTCTCAGTGAGGGCCCATACCTGCAATTTAGTTAAAATATTCACAAATCAGCATTAATTAACTTCAATTTAACAGCTTGTTCAAATTAACACTCAATCAGTCAACTAACGATGACAAAGCAGTGTCAACAATTACAATATGCTTAAACTTTAAAACAATTAATTTAATTTCCCAGCAACAATTATAAGCAACAGATCTTAATAAAATTGTTTAGCCAATCAACAGGCATAAAAATACCAGTGTAAATATTGCCAGTATGATATTTAACTTGAAAAATGTACAACAGAAATATCTTTAAACTAGAAGTCAAATGTGTCCACCTGGACACAAACATATGTACGCACACAAGAATGTATGTACGCACACACAGATGGACGGACAACCCTAAAACATAATGCCACTGGCACCATCTAATGGATGCTAAGAGGCATAACTACATAACTTTGAGTATTTGCAGTTTCATCCAGCTGATATAAATAAAGTAGTGATAAAATGGCTTCAAAATTACCGATATCAAACAAAGCCATAATGCCGTAACAGAATTATCAATAAAACAAGTATGATGGGCAGAACGTGACAGATAAATAATCAAGCCTCAGCAAATCCTGATATACATTATACAGCCTACACAACTGATTAAAGGTAGCAGAAAGCACAACAGATTGTAGCAAACTGACAACTCATTGTCGCTATAAAATCACATTGTTGTTCGCGCAAACACAAATAATGCCGCATGGAAAAGCAGCAAAACAAAAACTATCAGTCACTGTCATAAAAACATTGCTATTTACAACATACTGCCATTATCACATACAAACAGCGAAATATTATTTGTGGCAAACACGATTCCATATATAAATGTGAACTAGCAAGTGAACAGCATTCATTAGTCAACATAATTATTATACTAGGATACACACACCAACACGTTTTGACTAAGTGGCCTATTCTGCACGATCATCATGCATTAAACTGCACAATTTGTCCTGGAGAAGCATTCACGGACTAATTATCTTCTGATAAATAGTATGAACCAGTTACCTACTTAAAAATTATCAAAACTGCAGATAATGTGAGAGAGCATGGGTTATATTGATAGCACAAAACAGCATCCTGTCATACTAATACAGCTAACAATGTTCAGAACAAAATAAATAAGATGTCAAAATTTTTCAACAACAAAATTGCATCCAGTGAATGGACGGATCAGAAATACTGGTGGTCAATGGTCAAACAATGCACACTTAGTCAACAGGCACTTTTCTCTGGATTTTCTCACCAAAATCGCAGCAGTCAGGACAGATTCATGCAGGAAAGCACATGAAAGATGAGCGTTATGAAAAACTCCAACACACTCCCCTTTGAATTAAAAATCTTGCTGTGGCCACTGGTCACATCTTGCTGTAAAGACGATTAAATGGTATATACGAAACATCTTGCTGTAAAGATATTAACCGGTACATACCAACTAAAATCTTGAAAAATTCTGAATAACTGAAGACAATGGTGCAAAAAGGAGGTACTTCATACTTCCATTGGACCTGGAAAAGTATACTTAAGGTTCACATCAATTTCTGAAAACCAACAGCTTGTTTTTGCCCTTTTCACATGAAAAACAATAACTGCATCATGTGAACCTACATATTAACTTATGTTAACATGACATTTTTAATATAATGGCTCACTTTACTACACACTGTGTACACTTAATGGCATCATACTACAAACTCAACTTAGCACGTTTTTTATAGAAAAAATTGCATCTAAATTTACAAGTACGTAATAATTTTTGCTTCATTTTCTTTTAATTTAAGTTACAAGTGCTGCAAAATACAAATAGGGCCAAAAGCTGTTAAACTTAGCAACTTGTTACAACAATTCTGGGTTGCACAATGCACAGTTGTCAAAAAGTGACAATTAAATGAGCACAAATTTCATCTTTAACTGATTAATGACACGTCAAAGGTCGTAAACTTCACGGGCATGTCATGTTCTTTTTCAGCTGAGGGGGGACTCAGCACTCATAAAATTCAGGTTATATGTCTATGCATGAGGTGTACACATGAATAATGATAGATTGCTGTAATCTCATTAACAAAGTACAAATTATATGACTGACAGGTGAACAATCAGACAGCAATGACGCTAGAGCTTTCAGCGTGCACGAGAAGATGTTCCTGTGAAATTGCGGCAAGTTCTTTGAGGAATTCTCTGAAAACAATCGCACAGTAGACGGCATTTTTGGTGCGGACTTCGAGTGTCGGGGTCGACGTCTTACTGGCATCCGCAGACGAAGGACTGGACTGTGACTGGTTAATGTAGAGGACACCTCGCTGGTTGTCCAGAAGAGTGAGGCGGGATGAAGGTCGCCGGAACAAGTCGGACAATAGCTTCTTCCTCTCACCTGCAAAAACAACATAAACTATAACAAAAATCCTTACTGAGACTTAGGTCGTCCCATTCTTTTCAGAACATCGGGCGACGAGATTCCTCCATCTCTGGCGATCGCTGGCGACTCTCTTTGCTCCTCTCATGTTACTCACATGCCCTGAAGATCTTCAGCAGATGTCACTTTTTGTAGTCTTCCTCTTGATATTTTTCCGTCTTCCGGAATCCAGTTCTTGGCAACGTTTGCAGTTAACAGAAAATTAACAGTAAGAAATTAATGTTAATTAATTAATACCATCATGCACTAAATAACAACAGCATTACTCTTCATGTGCACATTTTAACTTTTCCAACTACTCACAAATTCAAGCACTGTCTTATGCAAACAGTTGTACGACAAAAATATAAGATTATATATATATA
>Ga0126334_10000415_pt1 | contig 12528 bp, 12 predicted proteins | sample InaspJWI49metaG_FD_94491 | JGI IMG/M metagenome (GOLD analysis project Ga0126334, IMG submission 94491) | Marine gutless worms symbiont microbial communities from Oahu, Hawaii - Inanidrilus sp. 2 OAHU.JWI-49 metaG | ecosystem: Host-associated > Annelida > Digestive system > Unclassified...
ATCAATTGAAAAAGATCGAAAAATGGCTTAACAATCGCCCTAAAAAGTGTCTAAATTTTAAAACACCGGCCGAAGCCTTTAAAGCCGAGTGTTGCACTTAAACGTTGAATGCAGGATTCGAATATCGACAGGATCCAACATAAGCTTACTGTATTGGTGCCAGTTAAATCCAGGTTTTTCCCACCAAAGCAGACTGGCATCTTTGGGATCTTGTATCAACTCAACATCATGGCCAATATAATCAGTCAGCACCGGTGCCGTGGCACACCCCTGCAGACCGATCAGGCCGATTAATAAAACAAACAATACGCCAAACCGTTTAATTTCGATGATGCTCCTCCTCATAACCATTCTCCTTTCTTTTTGTCACTCAGTGGTGACATTTTTGATAAAAAAACTGTTAAGGTTTCCCCATTTCCTGGGGGCTATACTGCTCTGAAAACACCTTTATTCAACAAGGATGGTATCATGCAATACCCATGACCTCTTTTACAATTTGCCCGATAGCAGTCTCTATGCGCTGCCATCCCTCGTTACTTTCCAAATCGATACCGTTGTACCAACGAACCCGGCGGGCACGGCAGACCAGATAGCTGATACCTCCACCGACGATAGCGGTAACGGCCATCAAGTCTGCCCTAGCACCTTCGGTCTGCAGGAAAAGCTCGGCAAACCTGAGCATGCGCGTTTCACGGATAATCTCCAGTTCTTCGGTGAACTCATTTCGCTCAACCATTTCCCAGGCCATTACCTCCTGTGTTAGCGGTCTTTTACGAATGCCGCTTAAAAAGTTGTGCCCCAGCGCCACCAACTTCTTTTCAAGCGGCAGACGCCTGAAAGACTCGATGTCACCCCCGGCCAATTCTTCGATGCTCGGCCAGAAATCCCCTTCTTGCCCAAATGCCTTGATAAGCCCGGGCAGACCGCCGAAGTAGCGATAGATAAGAACCTTATCGACCCCAGCCTGCCGAGCTATCGCATTGACGCCGAGGTAGGTGAATCCTTTTTCTGCCAGCAGTTTGCCCACCGCATCAATGAGCAGTTTGCGAGTCGCTTCACGATCGCGTGAGCGCGTTTTAGCACTATCCTGTTTTTCGGAATTCGCCATGCTTGACCCCTTTAGTCACTATATGGTGACATATGTTAATCACCAGTCGGTGACATTGTCAAGGCTTTCTTCCATATTTTTATGCAAGAGAGGCATTATCTGTCATCGAGGTTCGATGTCTCGATCAACCTGATAATAAATACCCACACGAATCGGTGAGGAGTGACATTGTTGGGTAATCTCTCCCAATTAAGCTTTCGGATCATGGATTGATCGCATGGGTTTATTATTTCGGGATCGATATGGTTGCCTACGAAACTGAAAAAAAGTGCACTGGGAAAAACGAATCCGCTTGGTATAGAGTTTCGGAAGTCACACCAAAGGAGGCTGAACTTACTCCGCATGACTAAAGCCGAATAATCGATTTAACTCCTTCTATAAAAAGGTTATGCTCACTGGGACCATTCTTTTAGCTGTCGGTTGTGCGGGGCGGTCAAAATATTCCTAACTAATCACAGCCACTTTCCGATTGAATATAGTTGCTATGATCACTAACATACCAGTCCCTTGAGAATTTTTAATATATCCAACAAATCACAATATCGAAACTGTGCAGCACGACCTTGTTCCGAGGGTACTCCTGATTTTGGGACAACTGAGCAATGTCGAAAATAGTGTTTAGGCCGGGGTGTCCAGATTGGCAGCCCGGTCTTCAATCTATAATGGTTTTCCGGTTACATAGGACATCAGGCAGGAATGTAGCCGAACAATACCATCAGAAGTGTGCAATATTTCGAATTTATTGAAATATTGCATGTTTTTAGCAAAAGTCCGTATTCCGGATACTCTCATCAAATCAGAATCTTGTCGGACCCCAAAATTGTAAATATTACAAGATTTTGGTATGAGAGATATATTGGCTTTCTGGCTAACCGTAATCATATCCCACCAAGCTTTAAATAGCCGAAAAACCTTTTGAAAAAAATCGAAACCATAGCAAATGCTGGAAATACTGAATTACCTTGTTACTTAGCCGTTGAGTCGCTTTGCTTTAAATTTTCAAAATATAATGAAAAGACTGATCAAGAACTTTGGGTCGCCGAAAACGGAGAATTGCATTTTGTAGCCTCAAATCAATTAGAGTTGTTTGGGGCTAATTTATATGTGCACACTAAGGAGGAAAGACTGGAAGGAAGAGGTCGAACAAATCGAGAACTAACTATTTAAATCGCCCAAGTTATGTTTGATCTGATAAAAAACCGGATCTTAGTGCTTACAGTTTTTGGAGGTAAACCATTAATCATACAAGATTAATCTCATTTATAACCTTTCTGGGTTTTGGATTGTATATTTTAAGCGACATCATAGAGTTATTCAGTATCGCTTTAACTCCAAGCCAACTGGTTCTTACCTATTTTGCAATGCTATTGGTGCCGTTTTCCATGATTGGCTTATATGCTCTGGAATATCAGAAAGGGGGTTTGCCTTTACTAATCGGCACCAGTCTGATCGCGATGGCCTTTATCTATTTTGCAGGAACAGCATTGTATGCTTTTGCCGAAAACCAATCAAATTATGGCACACTCATTGAGAAGCTAAGATTATCATATTTGTTTCATGGTATATTGCTGGCGGTCGGTGAGATTCTATTTTGTTGGATTGGATTTAAAAGGATGCTTTATCCCAAATTTGCGATGAGCTTGATATTAATCTCAGCTTTGATGAATTTGATTTCTGGTGGTTTTCAGTTGTCAGAGATTTACTTTTTAGTAGCGAATTTCTTTAGAAATATCGGGTTTTGTATCATTGCTGCCGCGCTCTGGCGTGATAGACGGGTTAGTCGTAAAGGAGCGGGAAAAAATGAGATCTCTTTTTGATAAAATACGTTCAGTAAAAAAGTTAGATTTCAATTATGGAATAAAATGGCAGCAGGGTGAGAACTCAAAAGCTGCGGTTCACAAACGGATTCACCGGATTGCTACCGCGCCAGGTGATCCTTTTCGTTTTACTGCTATATGTAAGTTATGCCTATGTAAATGAGGACTAGTGCAATCAAGATTCTTGCCATCAACGGAACGTACCGTAAAAGGAAGACAGTTACAGGTCTGACCGAAGCAGCGCTTGAGGGGGCAGCATCTGTTGGTGCTCAGACTGAAATGATCTTGCTTATAGATCATGATGTGCGCCATTGCACCAACTGCTTGATGTGCTACAAGGATCTGGACTCTGAAATTGCGCCTTGCTCAGTGAATGATAGCACGACAGAGATCCTATAAAGATAGTTGATGCCGGTGGAATCATCCTTTCTTCACCAGTCCATAACGGATTCATTACTGGCTTGATGACAGTATTTTTCGAACGTATCGTATGGTGACTTTGCCAACCAACAGGTAAAATAATGAATCTTAGAGGAGTGCCTGAATCTCGGTCTAAGAAGGTGCGAGCTCTATCTACGATCGTGAGCGCCGGCCAAATGCCCACTAAGCAAGGAAAAAAGTATTGCAATGATGGGACACCCTTCATGCGGCAGAATGGCTGCCTTATTTTCAATGCAGGATGGGTCGGTGATATGTATGCTGGCGGAGAATTCTCCAAGAAACTAAAAGGCGAAGACTGGCACAGAGCGTATCTGTTCAAACAACTCTCCCCTGAGCAAATCGAGGAAGCCCACAACATAGGTATAAAGATGGCCAAAATGATCAAAGCAGGCTACTTACGCCTCCCCCACCCGTTGGGCAGGCGTGGTCCATTTATAGACACAGTGGCGGGATGGTTTATACGCGACTGATAACGCAGGGATCATATGAAACACATAGTTAGAAATGCCATATAACTATTCGCTGCACGGGACGTCCTGAACGTCGCCCCTGAGTTTAACCGTTCGATGTAAGGGAAAACTATGAATCTTTCTATAAAATACGGAACTGAAGATATCGATTGGGTAGCATTGTGTGAGATCATTAGGCTTGCACCGCTGGGAACACGTGAACCTGATAAACTGGAAAAAGCATCTAAAAATAGCTTTGTGGTCTGCTCGGTTTTCGTTGATGGAAAAATGATAGGCTTTGGTCGTGCCATTTCGGATGGTCAATATCAGTCAGCAATTTATGATGTCGTTGTATTGCCGGAATTCCAAAATAAGGGTGTTGGCAAAACCATTATGAATGCTATACTTGAAAAATTACCAAAAACTTCAATATCACTGATATATGCTGCACCGGGCAAAGAAAATTTCTATCGTAAATTGGGGTTTAGCAGTTTAAAGACGGGGATGGGTTTATTCCCTAATCCTGAGTGGTTTAGAGTAAATGAGTATATAGAATAAATTTTCATCGAACCATTAACTGCGCCTGATCTGTGGGCCTTGTGGCAGTAGGAACAGGTGCTTTTTGTGTTCCATGTATCTACTGGCATCCCTGCATATTACAAGGCCAAAATCCTTGAGATATTCCTGAGATATCACAAACACGATTTGTCAACACTCCGACCATGTTTCGATGGTATTCCTAATTTTGTGAGGACTGAGAAATATCAAAAATAGTGTTTAGGCCGGGGTGATCACATCGGCACCCCGATCTTTTAATTTATCAGGCTTTGTAACTGACTTGGAATGTAAAGCGGGCATACGCCGGGCGATACCATCTAAGGCGTTTAAAAACTCAGCAAAATCGCATCATAGTGAGAAATTTTCAAAAGTTATCTAACAAAAACGAACAGGTAAAAATCTTTAAGAGCAATATAGGGCGCAGAATTAATCGCACGTTAGTGCCGACTATTGGAATTGCTTCTTTTTGAAGACATCAATTACGGTATGTTTTGGATTACATACATCGGTTGAACGATGCGTTTTTGTTGATCGACCTTGAAACTACGGGTGTGTGGACCGTAGAACCAGACGCCGATAGCCGTTCCATCTTGATCTAGCATATACCATCCAAAATAAGCGTAACCAGGTCTGCTATAAACTCTTTTTCTCATTTTTTTCAATTGTTCCGGTTGTGGTTCGAAGGCAATCCAAAAGCGAGAGGGTACCAAGTAGGCAGGGTCCACTCCAATAATAGCAGAGGGTTTTGACTCTATTCCCGAGTAGTAATAGTTCAATTCTGGTAGAATCTCCCCCTTATTAAAGGCTTGGTCAAGATCAGCATCTCGGCTAAATCGGCCATAATCCTGCGTACAACCGACTAATACAATCAGCATGACTGCACCGGCAAATAGTGCGAAGTAGGGTTTAGAATGTTTGGAAATATAAGATAGATAATTCATGGTAGTCTCCAACGTGATGGTAAATACTTACTAGAAGCCATCTCAAAAAAGTCTTTTTGCTCAAACTCGGCGTTGGACGCTCAGTTCAAGTCCTCGAAATACTCCAGTATTCCTCCGGGTTGAACCTCTCGGCCGCCTTGCACCACGTTAGGCATTAGCTTCGCGTCATTTTGAAACAAAAATCCGTTTTTTGAGATAGCTTCTATAAGAAGATAGTCACAAAAGTAGCGAACACAAATTCCATTGCCTACGCCACCCTTCTGGGATGGAGCTACTACGGGAAGATATCCATCAACTACCTTCTAGCTGAGAAATCGGCGAAGCCATACCGAATCGTTTTTGTCATCTGGGCGGGTTTTGGCAGGTCATGGAGTTGGAGTTGGTGTGGGCGCTGGCCGACATCTTAAACGAACTGATGGCGCTCCCAAACCCGATCGGCCTTCTGGCCTTGTCGCCGATCATCGTTTCAGAGTTGGCTTTTTACTTTGGGATGATATTTGCTGTATTCAGCAAGTACAAAAACACTAATGAAACTACTAGCACCTATTGGATAGGGTTAAAACGCCCCTAACTGACACGGCTTTACTTTGATTCCCTGCCCCTCGCACACATTGCTGACGTTCAACCTGGGGACATCAAACTTTGCGGCAATCTCCCAGAGAACATTGCAGGGCACCTTTCCATCCTGGTTCGCTGCCTGGATGGCCGCCAGCAGGTCCGCCGGCGGATTGGTCTCGGCTTTCACGATTTTCTTGTCGGGCTTATAGCCGAACAGACCCAGTTGACATTTAGACAATGATATTTCCAGGGCATCGGCCGCTTGGCCGACCTTCAGGGGATCGATTTGCAGGTCATTGGCGATGTCATGGGCCACGGCACACGGCAGCATCCCATCCCGGAGCCGCTGGTTGATTTCTTCAGCCAGGGCAGGATCAGGTTTTTCAGCCGGCTTTTCTTTTTCTTGCAGTGTCATGGTATTTGCCTTTCTCGGTTAGAGCCGATTTAAAAAGTTAGGCCATGAACAGACCGGCCGCAATCAATAGCGGCGTTATCAGGTTAATAATCACGTTCATGCCCATATAGGGCAACAGCTTTTCAATGTCGTCGTGGTAGCGATACGCCCCGATCACCGCCGGGACGGCTACCACCACCGTCACCATGCCGATCAGGGCCTTACCTGGCAGCAAGTGCACGGCAACGCCGATTCCCAAGGCCAGGTAGGCCAGCAATAAAAACAGCCCATACACAGCGCTGCTCTTTTTTCGCCCTATGACGATGGGTAGGTGCTTGCGACCAATATGCCTGTCGGCCGAGACATCCGGGAACTGGTTCAGCAGCAACAAGTCGCTCACCAGGAAAAATGGGATAAGAGAAGCCACGAAAGCCGCCGGGCTATACGTCCCGGTGAGCACAAAATGCGTCCCCATAACCATCAAGGGGCCGAATCCGAGCCCCGGTGCGATCAGGCACATAAAGGGGTCCCGGGTAAACCAGGTGGTATAGCCGAAGACCAGGATGAGCCCGGCCAGCCCCAGCGGCAGCAGAGCAGCGCCGCGCGTCAGCATAAAGAGGAATCCAATGACGGCGGTGACGGTAAATGCTACCCAGGCAGTTGCCAGGGTTATCCGGGCCATATTCGGGTTTTCCGGCAGGGTCCCGCTGCCCCCGCTAAAAGGCGTGCGTTCGGTCCTCAGGTCCAATCCGGATTTATAATCATAGTATTCGTTAAAGGCATTGACGCTGATGTGGGCTGCCACGGCACCGATGAATACCAGTAGGGCTGCCTTGGTACTGACCTCCCCGGTCTGCCAGAACGCTGTCCCGATCCCCAAAAGGACACAGGCCGGTGTAAGCGCCAGGAAGGGAACCCGCATCGGACCGAGGATATGTTTCAACGTAGACATGACAAAAATTGCGCGCTCCCCACAGGCAAAGCGTTCGCTAAACGGTTCAACGATCCATTTTCTTGACGATGAAATCAGGCAGTCCCCAAAACAGCGGCAAAGGCATCAGGCGTTTGAGCCAATAAAAGACTTTGGCCCGGAAACCCGGAATAATCATGAACCGGTTCTTAAGGATGCCTTTCACCAGGTATTTGGCCGCATGGTCCCCACTCAGGGTGCCGGCCAGGTTCTTCAGCATCCGGGTCTCGGGTGGCAGATCACCTTTTTCCGCTTCCAGAAAGGGTGTGTTCACTTCCGGCGGGCAAAATAGGGACACCCGGATGTTATGGGTCAACAGTTCACTGCGCAGACACTCGGCCAGCCCCACCAAAGCAAATTTGGAGGCCCCGTAGGCACTGAACCCGTAGACGCCGAAAAATCCGGCAATGGAAGATACCGGCACGATGTGTCCGCTCCCTTGTCGTTTCATTGCGGGCAGCAGGGCGGCGATGACATGCCGGGTGCCATAAAGGTTGGTTTGCAGCACGGCATCGAAACGATCGGCATCAACATTTTCGAAGCAACCGGCCATGGGAATGCCGGCACTGGTAATAAGAATGTCCGGGACCCCGAACTCCGTAAGTGCCTGGGCACATTTTGTGGCCACATCGTCCCGGTCATTCACGTCCATTGTGTGAGAAAATACAGTTTGATCCGCCCGGGCACAGGCGCCGCGGACAGTTCTTACCGCGCGGACCAATTTGTCCGGGTCCCGGGCAAACAACCCCACGTGGGCTCCCAGGGCGGCCACGTGACGGGCCACGGCCAGGCCGATCCCGCTGGAGCCGCCGCTAATGTAAACGATTCGATTCTGGATCTGGGTCATGGTGGCAGTCCGATCAGGCAGTGCAGCGTTTTCGTCAGAGGCTTCGAGATGTTTTAGAACGTTTGTGGTGGCAGATTCTTCAGAGTTGTTTTCGCAGGGTGGCTATCTCTGCTTCGAGCTGCCTATACTCGCGGATGTCCTCACCCAACCCTTTACGGGTACGTATGTTCTCATTGAACAACCGCTCTTTGGCCGCATCCCTTTCATCCTTGAGTTTTTCAAGGGTACCGGGATCTTCAGAACCGCTAGCCTCTAGAGACTTGATTTCACCGTTCAGGCGCCGGATGCGGTCAATATCCTTTTTGCCCTGGCGCTTGACATACCTGCGTTTGGTGTAAATCCGTTCAAACACGGCGCTTTGCTTGTCCTCCAGGGCCCTAATTTGAGCCAGAATCTCTTTTCTTTTGAAAGGAGTCTTGGATCTGAGCTGTATAGGCTGGTGCGGTTTAGGTTTAGACTGGGGCCGTACAGCCGGAGCAGGGTTCCGGCGACGAATCGGAGCATCAACCGAGCTCTCTTTTTCTTCATAAGAGCGCTCGACCGACACCCCTTCCGGAAGCTCATTTTTATTCGAGAAGTGCTTTACGCCGTGCTCGTCGGTCCACTGGCGTAATTCAGCTCCCGCCGGTACCGTTATGAGAAACAGGGCGAGAAAGAAAGGCACTGTTAAACAGGTTTTCATTTTTCGAGTTCCTGGATCTCCTGCTCCAGTTCGCGGTAGCGCTTGACTTCGTCTTTGGTGCCTTTGCGTCCCCGGCCGCTTTTATAGAGAAATTTATCCTTGGTCTCCTGGTATTCCTCTTCCAGAGCCTTTATCTTTTCCGGGTCGGCGTTCGGGTCATTGCGCAGGGCATCCAGTTCTGCGTCAATGCGCTTGAGTTTATTAATGTCTGTCTTTCCCCTGCGTTTGATGTACCGACGTTTTCTGGAGATGCTTTCACCCAGCTCTTCCTTCTCGGCCTTTTTGGCATCGATGGCGTCCTGGCGGGCCTTTTGGTCCTTGGCTGCAGCCGCGTCTATTTCCCGCTGCTGGTTGGCCGCCTCGGTCTCTTTTACTATAGCCGCCTCCCGCTCTTTACGGGATTGGTCATCGGTATCGCTGGATTTGATCTCGCGGTAAGATTCCGCCTGGATACCGGCCGGTGGCGGATCGTTGGAAAAGTGACGGACACCCTTTTCATCCACCCATTGATACATTTCCGCCGCCGCTAAAGTAGGTAACAGGACAATCAGGATAACCAGCGGCAGATAGTTTATGCGTGTCATTTCTTCCCCCTGTAGGGCAATCTTCCCTCTATATTTGAATAGAATAGAAATTCTATGCTTTTTTCATGAATATATAACGATAACACAGATGTGGGTTGCCTGCAAACTTAAGGGGGGGTGTCGGGTCATCACGGTCCGGATAGGGAGGGCGGTGGGTTACACCCCCTTGAAAACCGGTCCGCGCTTTTCCTTGAACGCCCGGGGGCCTTCCTGGGCATCACGGCTCAGAAAAACCGGCACGGCCAATTCCATTTCCCGGTTCAGGCCGGCCTTCAATGACATTCCGGTGTTTTCCAGGACCGCTCTTTTCACATACTGGACGGCCAGCGGGCCGTTATTAACGATGATCTCGGCATATTTCTGGGCTGCTTCCATGAGCCGGTCCTGCGGTACAACCCGATTGACGAAGCCCCACTGCAACGCTTGACCGGCATCTATAAGTTCCCCGGTCAATAACATCTCCATGGCTTTGGCGTAGGGAATTTGCTGCGGCAAGCGCACCGTCGATCCACCGGCCGGGAAGACGGCCCACTTTACCTCCTGCAGTCCAAAACTGGCGTTTTCAGATGCGACCCGAATGTCGGCGGCATAGAGCAGTTCAAAACCGCCTGCAATGGCATTGCCGTTGACGGCGGCCACCACCGGTTTGAAAAGATCGAAATCGCGTAAAAAGGCCCGCATGGAGATCGTCGGGTCCGCTTGAATTTGCCGGTCTGCATCCGTTTCCGGCTGGCGGGCACCGGTAAACAGGGGGATCAGTTTCGCCAGATCGGCCCCCGCACAAAAAGACTCGTTGCCAGTGCCGGTCAGAATGATACAGCGCAGATTCTCATCATCCCGGTAATCTTCCCAGGCGGCCAGAAGTTCCAGTACCATCTCCGGGTCCACGGCGTTATGCGCTTGGGGACGATTCAGGGTCAGATAGGCAATATGGTTTCTTTTTTCATATAGGACTGACATAAAGGCTCCCCCACTTGAGGCTATCTTAAAAATGTCTTCTTGTCCGGCATAGCCGCGAGGCGACCACAGATTGGTCCAATCTTCAGCCTTTGCTAAGGCTTCGGCCGATAGACATTGTTGGGCGTCCGCCGTGCCTGTCGGGCGAAGCTCGCACAGCGCAGACTGGACCTTGTCGTAGATCCCGCGCGCCTTGTGCGGGGAACCAGAAACCTATTTTTTAGATAGCCTCTATTTCTTTTGAAGTTAATTATGTTTTTGAATCTGATTCAATTCACAGTTGACAATTCATAGGTGATCCTCTATGTGGAGTCAAGGTGTTTTTGAATCTGATTATAATTTCGAATCATCTTCAATGCTCTCTAAGTTTTCATATCCTATTCATTTCCCCAGAGGAGGCGGCCCGTGGAAAACACCATCAACCAGGTATTCCGAAATCGCGTCCGCAAATATCAGAATCGGCTCGCGGTCGAAAAGAAATTGAACGGTCAATGGGAGTCGGCCACCTGGCGTCAGTACTATGCGCGGGCCCGGGCGGCTGGCCTCGCTTTCGCTGCTCTCGGCGTTGAAAAAGGCGATCGAATTGCTCTGCTGGCTGAAAATCGTTTGGAATGGCTCTACACGGACATGGGAGGCCTTGGTATCGGCGGTTGCATCGTGCCGATTTATGCCACGCTGACCACCGATGAAGTCGCCTATATCGTCGCTAATTCCGGCGCGAAAATTCTGGTGGTGGAGGACGGTGAACAACTGGCCAAAGCGCTGCAGATCCTCGACCGCTGTCCCACGCTGACCAAGGTGGTTGTCATGAACGCCGCCGATATTACCGCAGCGCATCCGGCCGTACTCAGTTTTGCCGACTTGTTGGATACCGGCCGTGCCATCGCCGCTCAAGATCCGGAGCAATTTGAAAATCTGGCCGCTGCGGTCCAGCCCGACGACCTGGCCACCATCGTATATACCTCGGGGACCACCGGGGTTCCCAAAGGAGCCATGATCAGCCACCAGAACATTATGGCGGTCATGCGGGCCCTGGATGCCATCGAGCCCAAGTTTGCCACCGACAAGGACTGCACTGTTCCGTTTCTACCCCTGAGCCACGTATTCGAGCGCGCCGCCGGCCACTACTTCGGCATGTACGTGGGGATTACCGCCTCCTATGCGGAGAATATCGATACCCTGCTGGCAGACTTTGCGGAAAAGCGCCCCACTATGATCCTGGCTGTGCCCCGCGTTTGTGAAAAGGTGTACCAGAAGATCCTGATGCAGGTGGAGCAGCAACCGGCCTGGCGCCAAAAAATCTTTTACTGGGGGCATGCGATCGGCATGCAAATCAGTACCCTCCGGGAAAAGAAACAGCCCATTCCGCTGCTGATGCGCCTTAAATACAAACTGGCCTTTGCCTTGATTTTTAAAAAACTGCGCCAGGCCCTGGGCGGGCGCGTTCGCTGGATGACCGCCTCTGGGGCGCCCACGGCCCGGGAAATCGTCCTCTTCTTCAACGCCGCGGGCATCATGGTCGTGGAAGGCTACGGCATGACCGAATGCTTTGCACCGGCCACCATGAGCAATCTGGCAGATTATCGCATCGGCACGGTGGGACGTCCGCTGCCGGGCGTTGATATCAAAATCGCGGATGATGGCGAAATCCTGGTAGGCGGGAACAATGTATTCAAAGGCTACTGGCAGATGGAAGCCGAAACGAAGGCCAGCTTCGACGAAAACGGCTATTTCATCAGCGGTGATATCGGGCGCTTCGATGACGCCGGCTTTTTGATGATAACCGACCGCAAGAAGAACCTGATCATCACTTCGGGCGGCAAGAACATCGCCCCCCAGAAGATCGAGGGGCTCTTCATCAGCGATCCGCTGTTCGCGCATTTCATGGTGATCGGCGATGGCCGCAAATACCTGAGCGCCCTGGTAACCCTGAACATGGAGCGCGCTGCCATCGTGGCCGCCGAAAACGCAATCGACTATGCTACCCCCCGGGACTTGTTGGTCAATCCTGCTTTCCTGGCCATTGTTGCTGAACACGTGCAAGCCGGGAACCAAAAATTGGCCCGCTTTGAAACCATTAAAAAATATCGCGTTATCAAGAACCCGAGTTCAATAAGTAAGTGCAACACTTTCAGGTTTTAAGGCATTTGCGGTATGTTTTCGATATTATGCCTAAAACCTATAAACATCTGAGTCCAGAAGAGCGAGATATCCTCGCTGTA
>Ga0126334_10000417_pt1 | contig 12416 bp, 1 predicted proteins | sample InaspJWI49metaG_FD_94491 | JGI IMG/M metagenome (GOLD analysis project Ga0126334, IMG submission 94491) | Marine gutless worms symbiont microbial communities from Oahu, Hawaii - Inanidrilus sp. 2 OAHU.JWI-49 metaG | ecosystem: Host-associated > Annelida > Digestive system > Unclassified | place...
ACTAGGCCAACTCAGCCTTTCATCCTTTCGGGGTCGATAAATTGAGTAGTAAGCTGGAATCAGATGTGTGCTGCCGTTTACAGGTAGCGCCATCTGGTGAAAGCTACGGAGGTAACCGCAGGCATGGCAGTAAGTAATGGCAGCCTACTGCCAGTCTATGGCGTAATTCACTTCACGTCACCTGCGGGCTGACTGCCTGTACACCGGGATCAGCTCCGGGCCCAACGCTCGGTAACGAGTATGGGAAAACTTTACCTTTACCTTTACGTTACTACTTGAAAACTATACATTGTGCCCTTCACAAATTTCCCCCTATTTTGATAACTGGGTACAAATGAAACAATTTTAATAACTTTTGGCACACAGAATCTCGAATAAATCCCTCTAATGATTATAAACTTGTTACCGCACTACTGTGTACCACCCCATTTTGGCACTGTTCCCATAGTATATGCAGAGCAGGGTCTATGAAACGGTACAGTGTCTTTCCGTCTATCCGCCCATCTGTCCGTCCATCTGTCCGCCTGTCTGAACAAGCATGGGCCTACAACAACCAACTTTGCTGCTGTGGCCCGGCCGGCAAGAGATATCGATCGATTCTTTCATGGCGCACAGCAACGCGGCGTGCGACGCGGAATGCATGCAGTGCCACATTGTCAGCATACGTAGTAGCTGAACACAGACTTGTTACTTTTTGTTTTTGGTTTTTCTTCACGTGTTTGGAGCGGGTGAAGATAGGCATTTAAAATTTAGCAAGTAGATTGACCGTTGTAAGTTTTAATTTCTATCGCACGTGTGATACAGTAACTCCCAATCGGAGTGTCCGTCCAGCTATCCGCCCGTTTGTCTGTCCGGACCGTAACACTAACATTATCTCTAACTCATTTGCTACATAGCGCTGTGCTGCGGCGCCGTTGCTGCTGAGCGGCGGCGCCTGCTGTCGATCGATGTCTCCTATAAACAGGGCGCTCAGCAGCAAACCTGCCGTAGGCCGCTGCTGCTGTCGATCGATGAGACAGACGGTCAGACGGGCGAACGCTGGACCGTTTCATACACTCTGCTATGCGGCGGAGTCAGTAAGTGGCCTATCGAATGGTACCGACACTAATGACATTAAGTGACTTTGAAAGTTGCTTTAGCTATTTGTGAAACAATTCTAACCCACGCACCTGTAGAGATATACCGTTATTAGGCCTATTCATCACTCATCAGGTCTACTGGCAAGCGTAGACGGTCTGCAATTTCAACTTTCATGTCGAAACTGAAGGACTTATCGAGTTGAAGTTACATGTATAATGCTTTTCGTTCAGAAAATGGCTATTTGTTGTCTGATCATTATACGGCTTCATGAACTAAACGCAGTCCTTTTGATAGGCCAATTTTGTCATTTTTGATGGTTATGGAGTTTTTCTTAGTTTCTGATTTTCTGGCAGATACCGACTTTCGGACAGACTGATTAACAGACGGTGAGTCGGGATGCAGTGCAAAATGTGGCTTTCTAGATAGAGGGTTATATCATACAACAGGCCTATCGACGCATGCGCTGTAGCGAGTAGTTTCCTTTCTACGGCCGCATCGCCCGTATGCAGTGCATAAATGCGATCCTGTCTTATGTCGCATGTAGCGTGGTTTGTGTGTGTATGTTGAGCGAATGAGCTGTGTTCTGTGCAAAACGGCAGAACCGATCGAGAATCTCGATTCGAGATGCCGTTTCGGGGCAGACTCGTTTGAGCCCAAGGACCTTTGTTAGATGGGGGTCGGGTTCATTTTCTCCGCTCTACGGGATAGGCTATGGGACTTTTTCGGGGACATGTACCGCCGGTCCATCGTAAAGTATAAGAACTGTGTGCCGTGTGGATGTGGCTTACGCCGTCCACACAGACACACGGCTTGAGTAGGCCTATTGGCTAGCTGATGCGCCTTGCTAGCTAGCGCATCGCCGGCTGCGCGCAGCGGCGCATTCGTGCGAGTCGGCATTCAGTCGACAAGTAGCAGTCTTCGGGGACAGTCGACGTATAGCGATCGAAGAGTCGACGCCGGTCGATCGAACTGTGAAGTCAGCGATCGTCAACATGTAGCGCCTCAAGGTTTGGGGTAGACGGATCGACAGACGGACAGAGGGGGTTATGGACAGATAGCTATTGCTATGTAACTGTATAGTTGTCGTTTGCTATATTATGTCTATCCTCATACGTGCACGACTTGTATTTTAAGTGACCACACATATAGCTGAGCCCGATCCCTTTACCTTTAACAGCGGTCAGCCCTTGACCCTTCTTGACATTCACCCACCGAAAGGGCTGACAGCACTATGGGTGAGTGTGCGCGGCGATGCGGCCCCGTGCCAAACGACGCTTGCTTTGCAGAAATGGTTAAATCGCAATTTTCACCGACTTTAAATCTATCGCGTGCAGTAGTGTAACTAGCAATGGCCGGCAAATTTGCAAATTGTTGTTGAACTGCGTACGTGTCGTGTTGACAGCCAGTATGTCGGGCGTGCTCAAGGCAACTGATGTCGGTGGCTGACGCTACAGATGACGACTACCTGGCCAGCAAGAGCGTCAACTTCGATTCGTTCTACAGCGAGGAATTTGTCGACGACAGCGAGAGCTTCTATGGACCGATCGTTACAGAAACACAACTGCCGACCGTCGGCAAGGGGCCCGAAATCTCTGTACAAGATCAAAAACGAGAGCACGTCGACACCGACGGCGACGGGATTCCAGATTACTTAGACGAAGACGATGATAATGACGGAATACCGGACATAGAAGACGATGACGACGACGGGGATGGAATATTGGACTGGCTGGAGGACATTAACGTCAGCAAGAGTGTCGACGACATGTGGGAACTGCCAACCACAGAAGATAAAAGCCCAGTGGCAACTAGAGAAGAAATTGACACTGATGGCGACGGGATTCCCGATCATTTGGACGACGATGACGATAATGACGGAATTCCTGATTATCTAGACGATGACGACGACGGCGATGGAATTCTCGACTTTCTTGAAGAATCCGAAGAAACGTCCGACAGTACAGAAAAAGTCGAGACTTCAGTAGAACAGGAGAAGGATTCGGATGGTGATGGTATACCGGACTCAATAGATGAAGATGACGATAACGACGGCATACCAGATTATCTCGATAACGATGATGATGGAGACGGAATACTAGACTTTTTAGAAGAGGAAAGAGAAGCAGACAAAGTTGAAGCATCAGAGTCGCTATCTCACGTGATGGAAAAAGATTCAGATGGTGATGGCATACCTGACTCTATCGATGAGGATGACGACAACGACGGAATTCCAGATTATTTGGATGATGACGATGATGGGGATGGAATTCTTGACTTTTTGGGACAGCCGGACGAGAGCAGCGAACAGCTGGAAGTCGATACACCTTTAAAACAACCTTCAGCAATGTCAGAGAAAGATACAGATGGTGATGGTATACCGGATTCCATAGATGAAGACGACGATAACGACGGTATACCAGACTATCTCGATGACGATGATGATGGAGATGGAATTTTAGACTTTCTGGAAATTGACTCTGAAGCAGTTACTGACTATGACCAGTTTCTAACTACAGCTGATACCACAGTGCACACAGAAAGGGAAAGTTCAGACAGCACTTATTCAGAGAAAGACACTGACGGTGACGGCATTCCAGATTACTTAGACGAGGATGATGACAATGACGGAATTCCTGATTATCTAGATGATGACGATGATGGGGATGGAATTCTGGACTTCCTGGAAGAATCTGAAGTAACTTCTGAGACTAATAAAGAACCCAGGATTCCAACAGAACAAGAGAAGGATTCCGATGGAGACGGTATACCCGACTCTGTAGATGAAGACGATGACAATGATGGCATTCCAGATTACCTGGATGATGATGACGACGGAGATGGCATTCTGGATTTTCTTGAAACCGACGATGTCGACAGCACAGACCGTCACGAGCTAACTCCGGATGAAGTATATGAACCACCAGAGACGACCACGTCCGATAAAGACACCGACGGTGACGGAATACCGGACTGGTTGGACGAAGACGACGATAACGATGGCATACCAGACTACCTTGACGATGACGATGACGGTGACGGAATATTAGACTTCTTGGAAGACGGCGAAGGAGAAACTTTGGAAGAAAAATCGGAAGCAGCAGAAGAGCTTTATATTGCGATAGAAAAAGACTCGGATGGTGATGGCATTCCGGATTCTAAAGACGAAGATGACGATAACGACGGTATACCTGATTACTTAGATGACGACGATGATGGGGATGGAATTCTGGACTTCCTGGAAGACGAAGACAGAAGGTCTGAACCTGTTGCTGAGGAGTGGGAAATGCCTGGAGGAATACCAGAGAAAGATTCTGATGGTGATGGTATACCTGACTCGATAGACGACGACGACGACAACGACGGCATACCGGACTATCTCGATGACGATGACGATGGAGATGGGATTTTGGATTTCTTCGAAGATGACGCCGGCGAAATCACCGCGTTTGACAAGGATGATGACGGCAAAGAACACGACAGATTGACAGCAGAAGAGAAAGATACAGATGGAGATGGTATACCGGATTCGATTGACGAAGACGATGACAACGACGGCATTCCAGATTATCTGGATGATGATGATGACGGTGACGGTATTCTAGATTTTCTTGAGAATGGCGATGTTGAGAGTGCAGACCATGCTGAGGTAACCGCAGATGAAACAACTGAATCATCAGAGACGGTCACTGCTGAAAAAGACACCGATGGCGACGGAATACCAGACTGGTTGGATGAAGACGATGATAACGATGGCATACCAGACTACCTTGACGATGACGACGACGGTGATGGAATACTAGACTTTTTGGAAGAAGATGCAGGAGGAACATTGCAAGGAAAAGTAGAAGCAACAGAGCACCTGAATGTTGCGCCAGAAAAAGACTCAGATGGTGATGGTATTCCGGATTCTATAGACGAAGATGATGACAACGACGGCATTCCTGATTACTTGGACGACGATGATGACGGAGATGGCATTCTGGACTTCTTGGAAGACGAAGATGAAAGCACCGAACAGTTGCAGCTAACTGAAAAGTCAAAACAGCCTTCGAAAATACCAGAAAAAGATTCTGATGGTGATGGTATACCCGACTCCATAGATGACGATGACGATAACGACGGTATACCGGACTATCTTGATGACGATGACGATGGAGACGGGATTTTGGATTTTTTGGAAGATGACACCGGAGAAATCACGGCATTTGACCAGGAAGATAATGGCAAAGAACACGACAGATTGACAACAGAAGAGAAAGATACAGATGGAGATGGTATACCGGATTCGATTGACGAAGACGATGACAACGATGGTATTCCAGATTATCTGGATGATGATGATGACGGTGACGGTATTCTGGATTTTCTAGAGGCCGATGATATCGACAGTCCAGACCATGTGGACATGGCAACAGAAGAAACATCTGAATCAGCAGAGACGGCCGCAGTTGAAAAAGATACCGATGGCGACGGAATACCGGACTGGTTAGATGAGGACGACGATAACGATGGTATACCAGACTACCTGGATGATGACGACGACGGTGACGGAATATTAGACTTTTTGGATAAAGGCGAAGGCGAAGCTAATGAACTAAAAGTCGAAACTGCAGAAGAGCTGAATGTTGCGCCAGAAAAAGATACAGATGGTGATGGTATTCCGGATTCTATAGATGAAGATGATGACAACGACGGCATTCCTGATTACTTGGACGACGATGATGACGGAGATGGCATTCTGGACTTCTTAGAAGAAGAAGAAGAAGATGGTGATGAAAGCGCTGAACAGCTGCAGCTAACTGAAGAGTCAGAGCAGCCTCCTGAACTAGCAGAGAAAGATTCGGATGGTGATGGTATACCAGATTCGATTGACGAAGATGACGACAACGACGGCATTCCAGATTATCTGGATGACGATGACGACGGAGATGGCATTCTGGATTTTCTTGAAGCCGACGATGGCGACAGCGCAGACCGTCAACAGCTAACTGCGGATGAAGTATATGAGCCACTAGGGACGGCCACGTCCGATAAAGACACCGACGGTGACGGAATACCGGACTGGTTGGACGAAGACGACGACAACGATGGCATTCCAGATTATCTGGATGATGACGATGACGGTGACGGTATTCTGGATTTTCTTGAGACCGATGATGTCGACAGTTCAGACCATGTCGACGTAACTACAGAAGAAACACCTGAATCACCAGAGACGGTCACAGTTGAAAAAGACACCGACGGCGACGGAATACCGGACTGGTTAGATGAGGACGACGATAACGATGGTATACCAGACTATATGGATGATGACGACGACGGTGACGGAATATTAGATTTTTTGGAGGAAGGCGAAGGAGAAACTCCGGTAGGAAAAGTAGAAGCAACAGAACAGCTGAATGTTGCGCCAGAAAAAGATACAGACGGTGACGGTATTCCCGATTCTATAGATGAAGATGATGACAACGATGGCATTCCTGATTACTTGGACGATGATGACGACGGAGATGGCATTCTGGACTTCTTGGAAGAAGAAGAAGAAGAAGAAGAAGGCGAAAGAATTGAACACATGCAGGTAGCTGAAGAGCCACAAAAGCCACAGCAAGTACGAGAGAAAGACTCTGATGGTGACGGTATACCAGATTCGATTGATGAAGACGATGACAACGATGGCATTCCAGATTATCTGGATGATGACGATGACGGTGACGGTATTCTGGATTTTCTTGAGACTGAGGATATCGAGAGTGCAGACCATGCTGAGGTAACCGCAGAAGAAGCGTCGGAGCCAAAAGATGCGGTCACACTTGAAAAAGACACCGATGGCGACGGTATACCGGACTGGTTGGATGAGGATGACGATAACGATGGTATACCAGACTACCTGGATGATGACGATGATGGAGATGGAATACTAGACTTCTTGGAAGAAGGCGAAGGCGAAGCTAATGAACTACAAGTCGAAACTGCAGAAGACCTTTATGTTGTGACAGAAAAAGATACAGATGGTGATGGTATTCCAGATTCTATTGACGAAGATGACGATAACGATGGCATTCCGGATTATTTAGACGACGACGATGACGGAGACGGCATTCTGGACTTCCTGGAAGAAGACGGCGAAAGCACTGATAAGTTGCAGACTTTAGCTGAAGAGTCAGAACAGTCTTCGAAAATACCGGACGCAGTAGAAAAAGGGAAAGGACAGGAAAGTTTTATAATAGAAGAGAAGGACACAGATGGCGATGGTGTACCAGACTCGATTGACGAAGATGATGACAACGACGGCATTCCAGATTATCTGGATGATGATGACGACGGTGACGGCATTCTGGATTGTCTTGAAATCGACGAGTTTGAGAGTGCAGAACATGCTGTATTAACCCCAGACGAATTGGCATTCGAGTCAACGGAGACGGTCACAGTTGAAAAAGACACCGACGGCGACGGAATACCGGACTGGTTGGATGAGGATGACGATAACGATGGTATACCAGACTACCTTGACGATGATGACGACGGTGATGGAATATTAGACTTCTTGGAAGAAGGTGAGGGAGAAACTCCAGAAGGAAATGTTGAAGTAGCAGACGAGTTTTATGTTGCGCCAGAAAAAGACTCGGATGGTGATGGTATTCCGGATTCTATAGACGAAGATGACGACAACGACGGCATTCCTGATTACTTGGACGACGATGATGACGGAGATGGCATTCTGGACTTCTTAGAAGAAGAAGGCGAAAGCAGTGAACAGCTGCCTGTTGCTGTAGAATCGGAACAGCCTTCAGAAATACCAGAAAAGGATTCTGATGGAGACGGTATACCAGACTCTATCGATGAAGATGACGACAACGACGGCATACCGGACTATCTGGATGATGATGATGATGGAGATGGAATACTAGACTTTTTGGAAGAAGGCGCCGAAGGAACTCCGGAAGAAATAGTCGAGGCAGCAGAACAGATTTCTGTGACGCCAGAAAAAGATTCTGATGGCGACGGTATTCCGGATTCCATAGATGAAGACGATGATAATGATGGCATTCCAGATTATTTGGACGACGACGATGATGGAGATGGCATTCTGGATTTCTTGGAAGAAGAAGAAGGTGAAAGCAGTGAACAGCTGCCTGTTGATGAAGAATCGGAACAGCCTTCAGAAATACCAGAGAAAGATTCTGATGGAGACGGTATACCAGACTCTATCGACGAAGATGACGACAACGACGGCATACCGGACTATCTGGATGATGATGATGATGGAGATGGAATACTAGACTTTTTGGAAGAAGGCGCTGAAGAAACTCAGGAAGAAATAGTTGAGGCGGCAGAACGGATTTCTGTGACGCCAGAAAAAGATTCTGATGGCGACGGTATTCCGGATTCCATAGATGAAGACGATGATAATGATGGCATTCCAGATTACTTGGACGACGATGATGATGGAGATGGGATTTTGGATTTCTTGGAAGAAGAAGAAGAAGGTGAAAGTAGTGTACAGCTGCCTGTTGCTGAAGAATCGGAACAGCCTTCAGAAATACCAGAGAAAGATTCTGATGGAGACGGTATACCAGACTCCATCGACGAAGATGACGACAACGACGGCATACCGGACTATCTGGATGATGATGATGATGGAGATGGAATACTAGACTTCTTGGAAGAAGGCGCTGAAGAAACTCCGGAAGAAATAGTTGAGGCAGCAGAACAGATTTCTGTGACGCCAGAAAAAGATTCTGATGGCGATGGTATTCCAGATTCCATAGATGAAGACGATGATAATGATGGCATTCCAGATTACTTGGACGACGACGATGATGGAGATGGCATTCTGGATTTCTTGGAAGAAGAAGGTGAAGGCAGTGAACAGCTGCCTGTTGATGAAGAATCAGAACAGCTTTCAGAAATACAAGAGAAAGATTCTGATGGAGACGGTATACCAGACTCTATCGACGAAGATGACGACAACGACGGCATACCGGACTATCTGGATGATGATGATGATGGAGATGGAATACTAGACGTTTTGGAAGAAGGCGCTGAAGAAACCCCGGAAGAAATAGTTGAGGCGGCAGAACAGATTTTTGTGACGCCGGAAAAAGATTCTGATGGCGACGGTATTCCGGATTCCATAGATGAAGACGATGATAATGATGGCATTCCAGATTACTTGGACGATGATGACGATGGAGATGGGATTTTGGATTTTCTAGAAGACGATTCCCCAGAAAAATCAATTTTTGATCAGTATTTTCCTGTTGAGGAACCGTCATCCTATTCGTATGCAACGTACGATGCCGACGTCATGAAGTCTGCATCTGCGGATGTTGAAGTTACTAGTGATGAGGACCGAGTGAAGGATACGGACGGCGATGGTATTCCAGATTCATTGGACGAAGACGATGATAACGACGGGATACCAGATTACTTAGACGACGATGACGACGGAGATGGTATTCCGGACTTCCTCGAAGATATTGAAGCAGACGTCGAGACTGATCTGTTTAAACATTATGATACGTACGTTGTCGAGCAGCAGCCAGCTGAAGAAGCTCAGTTGGTGTCCGGTGATGTTGAGCAACCAGCAGACGTCCATCTGAAACCGGATGCACCTTTGAACAAAAGTGTCACTCCGAAAATCGAACCGGTTTTTCTCGCCGATAACCTCATTCATGTCGGTATTGATATTGACATGGTCTCAGATGCCGACGGTGATGGAATACCTGACTATAGAGACGACGATGACGACAACGACTGCATTCCTGATCACCTTGATGTGGACACAGAAGTTCCGCCAATTGCTATGAGGCTTGTAAATGGGCCAAAAGTCAAGTTCAACGGAGAAGAGAGCCTTAGGATGTTACTCAGCCGATCACAGGAAAAGGAAGAGAGACATGATCAACAAGATAGTCTGTTTTCCGGCATATTTTCGAAGGCAGTGAAGACGATAAGTCGCACTAGCGACGAAAAAGACGATATGCAAATTTCGCCGAGTCGTGAAGACGATGTTAGCAGTATGTTCACAAGTGTCTTCGACAGTTTCAAGAAATCAATTCTAGAAGAAGACGAACACGAAGATGAACACAAATCAGAAGACACCGAAGAAGACATCGATCTGTGGAATGTTTTGCGTTCTGGCATCTTTTCCAGCGGAGACAATGAAGCCTGGGATTCAGAAGGTGAACCGATTGCCGACCATAAGCCCACCGTTCTAGAAATGATCTCCGATTTCGTGACAAATATTGCAAAATCGATAAGCGACAGTCCTAGGCATAAAGGCCGATGACCGATTGGCACCGCACATTCATATGCATCATAGCTTCAAAAAATTCGAACCGTTGTTTATTCTGGTCCATACTCCATAGCTCGATTCGTATGCGTACGGTAAATATCGTACGCGTATGGGTCTATTGTACGTACGTAGGCTACGTAAGCCTACCGCAATCATACGTTTCAGCCATCAGGCGGTACGCGAAGTTGTGCGCCTTTCGCTCAAGCCTCCGATATCACGCCGAATTGCGTATTTGTCAACAATCGACTCACACGAACAGTGACGTCATCATGTGATCTCATAAAATTGCATTTATATTTCATTTTCTTACGATTTACTCGAATTACGCCCCATTCATTCGCCCGTCAGTCCAAGGCCGGATTTAATGGGGGCGGCAGGGGGCCCGCCAACAGAGGGTTTCCCACCAGACTGTTCATATTTTATTTCTCGCTAATGACAGATGCCTACGAGACTACGACTTAGTTGTCGCGCATTGCTGATCATTGTTTTAGTTAGGCCCAACTTTTATTCAGCTGGGCCCCACGCCTCCTACCAGCTAAATCCGGCCCTGAGTCAGTCAACCCTACCAGCGTGACATTTTAATACAACGATGCTGTTCTGTAGTTTAAAATGTTTTGTACAGCGTATGTTTAACGTACGCATTGTTTGTTAACATAACATAACCTAACGCGTACGGTACGTAGGCCTACGTACGAGTCCAAAAAGTAGGTCTACGTACCGTAGGACTGCGTACGCTCGAGCTATGGTCTGGCCTTATTTTCATCCTTAAGATGCGGATGAATTGGAGGTGATACGCATTCATTGTTGAATTGCACGTGCCGTGCAATGTTGTGCATCTGCAGATCGCGTTGTAGCCTGTAATAAGTTAAGCATGTTCATGCAATTGTTGATGCATACCCATGCATATTCATCATCCGGTGACTTGTGTTTTCGACTCACCCTGTAGGCCTACAGCCGTGATTTACTCGCAAATGCCAGCTACTCTGTCAGTCTTTACTCGTTATGCAAGTTGCTGTTTTGGTCTGTTACATGCATATAAATGTTGATTGTCATTTTGTTATACGCAGTTGCAAGAGCAAAAGCGTAAAATCACAAGTCGACTTAAATAACCTACGTGCTGACAAGCGAGATGCAGCAAGAATGTTCAATGATTTGCAAGTTTGTTTGCTTATTCATATTATAACTTATACGCACAATCGTGTCATGTTGTCGAGTTTATCTATTCGGTTGACGAGAAATGTAGGATGAAAATGCAAATTATTAGGCCTATCAGTGTAGGCCTAGGGCCTACTGGCACATGTTCCACTTGTTCACTCAATTGTAGGCAGCTGAATGAACCCATAAATTGAATTGCGTCGGCGTACGTGTGGTGTTAGTGGACCACTGTTTCTAACGAATAATTACAGACTGCGTTTGGCATACCAGAGTCACGAGCTAGAGCTCAGTTTAACTAACAACGAGTGCGAATAGAACTTAGGCCTGCCGCTGTTTACGATAGGCCTATATATGAAAAACAGCTCTTGTCTTGTTTTGAGTTGTAGCTGCTTAACTTGCACGGCTAGGCAATTTAAAAGTAAAAAACATGCATGCATTCACGCGCGTAGGCTTAATAACTTGAGGTATATAGACTGTACGAAAAAAAACTTCCTCAAAATTTTCACATGTTGTAAACTTTTGATTCTGATCCAACAACGTCTACATGGCATGATTATGCAGAACGTGTCTCAAGTGCGCTGACCATTTAATTTTATTTTTAAAAGCCAAGATGGTGGACGGCCAGTGCGCTTTAGAGACCCGTTCTGTACCATCGTGAGATATTGCAATTTTTCGATTTTCAAGATGGCGGCTGTCTGCCAGCTCATAATTTTGAAATTGAAAGTCTTAACAGTCTCTCACTTCAGATATACGTTCGGCGTAACCCTCTTAAAGGGACACTTCACTCTGTGGAAAAAACCCTTATACAGAAGGCTTATTGTGTTTACTACTACATTCTGAAGGAACGGCGATTTTTTTATGTCGATTAACAGCGTAGTAGATTTTTCAT
>Ga0126334_10000418_pt1 | contig 12392 bp, 7 predicted proteins | sample InaspJWI49metaG_FD_94491 | JGI IMG/M metagenome (GOLD analysis project Ga0126334, IMG submission 94491) | Marine gutless worms symbiont microbial communities from Oahu, Hawaii - Inanidrilus sp. 2 OAHU.JWI-49 metaG | ecosystem: Host-associated > Annelida > Digestive system > Unclassified | place...
ATAACTAAATAAAACGTGGACGGATCTGGACGAAATTTTTTGGGAAGGTTCCTAGGGGGAAAAGCAAGCCCAAGTTCGTTTTCGGTTACGATCGCTAGCCAGGTGTGGAGGTTACTGTCCAAAAACGCCATAAACTGGGGATTTTTTCCAATGTAAACAAACCAGTTTCCAATGTAAACAAACCAACAAATCACTTGACGCATAATAAATAAGTAATACATTCTCAACTCAACTCACTCAACAGAGAATTACGGATGCAGGTGGGTGTGAATTTCGCTTTTGTGGGGATCTGTACTCTCAAGAGAGTACTTTCTCTCTAGTTCCTCAATGCTGCTCTGGCCAAACCAACGTGTCAAACATTTCAACAACAACCACCACCACCACCACCATTTTATGGCCATTATACAGGTCAACCTATGTTAGCCAGAACCTCCAGTTAAAAACTGGAGGATTTTGTTGGTTCAAAGTTTTACAGCCCACATGCCCTTGCTGAAGGCAACCAGCACATTCAGATTAGGGAAAAGACACTGTCTTCTTACCGTAAGGTAACATTTCAAACCAATGGAATAATAATATTACTAGTTCAGCCAGTCACAGCTAAATTTTTCCTAACAACTTGCCAATATATCCACCGATCACAAACATTTAAATGAGAAAGCAGTAAAAAGCTTTTTGCAACTTGTGTTTTTCGAATTTTTTTGAACTTTTCAAAGTCACTGATTGACCACTACTGGCTGTTCAGTTTCAGCAATAAACAGCCAATGATTCAGAAACAGTTATAAAATATACAATTAAAAAATCGCTTTTGCTGCTTATGCCAACTTCATGTTTCAGGTAGCTCAAAACTCTTGAAGAAAAGGAAACATATTTCCTAAAAATCAGTAATGTAAAAAACCTGCATAACACTAGACTACACACACACCCGTTTAACGGCCCTTTTTCCAGGATTACCCGGGTGGGCTGGTACTAGAAAGGTAAAACCAATCTGGAATTTACTGAAGCAAGAGACAGTGAGTGGCAGTGGCATCAGCCGGGCATAGGCAAGTCTGCACCTCGCTCCAGACAGACAACCATGCCAGCACCTCACCACTCAGTTTTTTTACAGGCCGGATGCTCTTCCTGCCGCCCAACCAACAGTGTCAAAGCACTGAAGGCACAAAACTAGACTAACACTAGACTACTGAGAAGAAAAAAACACCACTGCCATTCAATCCCTTGTTGCAAGACCCAAAACTGTCAAAACTGTTCATACATGAACACTGTAACAGCAGAACTAAAATAAAAGTCACAACGTACTGCTCGTCCAAGCTGACTGGTGTATGTGCCAATGGTGTTGTCATCAGGCCCTATCTCAAGCAGTCCAATCTCTTCACCATAATATGACAATGTAGCTCCAGGCAACAGCATTGCAAGCATGTTTAATGCCGACTGGTAAGTTGAACCTTTGCTGTTTGACACTCGATGATCGTCGGGACTGCTCATCTGCAACGCATTGCCCGTAGGCATCTTCTCAACTAATTCATGCCTCATAAGTGACCCAGATATTGGATTTAGAAGCTTAGATAAATGAAAAGTAAAATACACATTCCTTAGATCACACACAACTTGGTCACTTGAAACTACAATTCTGTCTCAAACCACTTCCAAGACATCACCACTCATTCGCGAATTAGGAGCATATATCTATACTTCTATGTTCACAAGGTTGACGCGCAAGGGACTTGACGTTTGCCGCCTCCCCGCAGACGTACACGACAGCTGCTTTCGGGGAGGGGCGGGTGCGCAAGGGGGCAAACATCCTGTGGCTTAGATGCCAAGCGACAGCAGTGAGCAGTGCGAGTGGGCAAATGTCGGCGTCTGTCAGTCAGCAGCAGCAGCAGTGGCGGTGGGCGGTGTCTTTGTCTGTAGTGGCACAGCTCCGTAGTAGGCCAGGCCGCTGTGGCTCAGGCCTGAGAACGTGGCGATGGCCGAGAAGGCACAGCGATGCAGTTGGCTAGATCGCCACAGCACAGTTTTGGCCTGAGCAAGTAGTCCTATATAGCCACGGTCGTCTGTTGGAAGTCACATATCACAGGACTAGCTGATACCAGAGCGCCCAAAGGGCGCTCGAGTAGCTGGCTCGGGTATCAGCTAGTGGCCACTAATGACCTTAAACAGTCCCAAAATGTTGGAATATGCACATTCTGATTAAGCTAATTTGTGCTGTATTCACCAAAATTATTAGATATATAAAAGGTTGAAAACAGCTGTGATGCAAAAGTGCAATGCTACGACTGACTTACACGAGTTTTTATTAGCATTTCATAGCAATCATATATTGCACTGTAGCACTTCCAATTTAATTTAATGCCCTACCAATTATCACTGGTGAAATTTGGCCGCTACATTTGATTTCAAAAGTTTCACGATATTTTCTGAACTCTGACAAAGATCATGAAAAAGAGAAGCATCTGAACATAAAAACAGGTAATGTACTGTACTAAAACACCATATGCCATACTTTTACCTGATGCCATGTGGAAAAAACAACAACAAAGTAAAAACTCAAACCAATGGCTAAATAACTGGAAAAAAATCCAAAGTCTGTAAATGTGTTCCAACAAAAAAGTACCCTGCAACTACTACTACCACTGCTACTACACGTGTTTAATGGCCTCTTTTCCATGACAACCTGGGTAAGCTGGTACCAGAACGGTAAAACCAGTCTGGATTTAAATGAGGCAAGAGACAATGGGGTTTGGGATGCAGTGACATCAGCTGGACCACATGCGAACAATCTGCACCTAGATAACCACACCAACACCCCATCACTCAATTTTTACAGGCCACATGCTCTTCCTGATGCCCAACCAAAAGTGTCAAAGTGCTGAAGGCAAAATGGTGATGATAATGTTATTGCATGCATTTTGATTTTTGATTCCTACTAAACAAATTTAAACTAGACCGTGAGTAAAAAAAAACCAGACATCAAACTCTTGCCCATAACTTCACCAAATATGAACCGATTTTCAAACTTTTTTCACTGATGGACTCGGTAGTAAATTTGCAACAAATCATATTAAAATATTCCACCATGTCTTACATGTCGCTACACTACCTTGTGAAATATGAAAGTCAGAAAAATGGCGTCAATCTGAAACATGTATTGTAATTAATGATAAATTAGAAGGTAGTATAGCCAAGCATTTAAAGAGTGATGAGTTACTTTACTACACATTTATCATTCAATCTGCCGGTGAAAGAATTTTTAAAATTGGTGAACATTTGGCCAAGTTACAGACAAAATGGTTGACTGTATCATGTGCCCCATTCGCCTTGCACTTTTGTCATCAAAAATGCTGATCTCACCAGCTATAGGTTGAATAACTTGTGTAATACGGACAGAAACTGTTACCAGTTATGTTATGTTAGCCTAATAGGCAGATTATTGTGTTTATTATCAACAAATATCAAACTGCTGTAAAGCAGTTATGACTTAATGACCGACAGACTGATGCCATCAGTGTCTGACCGACTGCTGATCATGTACGGTATTTTGCTGCGACAGCTTTTCTTTGTTGCAGCAGTTATGTACAGTGGTCAGGGATTTTTTATATGGCTGCTGTAAACAACTTTTTGTTAGTGAATTAAATAATGCTTATTTCTCCAGACATTTTTTAAAACAGTGTTTGAGTGGCAACGCCTTGCATGACAGTTTGCTTCGCTTACTCCTTAAAAATTGCAATTTTCTGAACATAGACATTTCACAAAGTAGTGTAGCAACACGTTTAGGGTGTGGTGGGGTATTTAAACACGACTTTGTTACAACTTTCCTAGTGAGTCTAACAGTGAAAGAATTTTGAAAATCGGTTAACATTTGCCAAAGTTACGGGCAGGAGTATAGTGTCTTGTTTTTCTGACTCACAATGTAAATGATCAAAGAGACTATCACAATGTGTAATTATCCACTGACTGCCTACCATCCACAATGCATCATAGTCCTCAGGTACATGGGTGAGCCATGAGTCGACAGCATCACGAATACACATTGCATTGCATGAAGACTTGATACCAAGCAGTGCAGGAGCTATTGGCATATCACTGCCGGTGAAGTAATACTTCACTGCTTCAGTAACAGCGGTGTTTGCAGTATTCACAAACAGTCCGCTGCATGCATACACATTCATACATGCAATTTAACAAAATTGGCTAATCCTACACACTCCAGCTAGCAAGCAAATAACTGATGGATAATCAATATCACACAAAGTGGAGTGGCATTTTACAATAACACAGAAATGTATTTATTTCATAGAAGACGATGCAGGCTGCATGAAACCACTAAGCTGCAGAAGTATTATTCAGGTAAACTGACATGTGAAAGTGAATTAACACCGTCATCTTACAAAATAAATACCCTCTAAGTAATTTTAAATAACTCATACCTTATTATGAAATTATAAAGACCTTATAAGCTACAATACTGAGGTGATTTTCTAGTCTGCAGCACAACATCCATGACCCTGGTATTCTACAATTATGGTAACTTTGGCATCAAAAAAATCACATCAAAAATTTTTTAGATGAATACAATATTTAACAAGCAAAAATAGCAACTTAAACATTTCATGCCAACAGCGTCAAATATGCTGCGAAATAATATACCAAAAAATACAGAAGCAACAATAAATTACATTCTGCGGCCAGACTGCAGTGAGTAGGTTTCAATGAAATCTCGCCAAGAGCCAAGAAAATCATGAATTTCCGGCTGCCATTCTGTGTAGATATGCCTCACAGATTTGTATACACCCTGTAAAGCAGTTCATAATGATATTTAGCAAAAGAAAAATCCATTCACTCAGCAAGTCTAGATGAATCCAGGCAGTAGTTTCAGTTACAAAAGCAAACAGCACTATACCTCTCACAGTTCATTTGATACATGTTCAGAAATATGCTATCATGAAAGATGTTGATTTGATTCGTACTAAAGAAGCCTTCTGAGAATATGACAATACGAAGCAGACGAGTGCGAAAGTAGAAAGCACACATTTTCATCCACAAATAAGTGAGTGGAAGTAGAGATAAAATGTATGTCACACACAAACAACTGTGAAATGATGTATCACTAACAGGTCACACAAAATTAAATCTTCTCCTTATCCAAGTGAATGAGCAAGTATTGATAAAATCTCACTCGACTCAATCATTATGTAACAAGTAATTTTGCAGACAAGTCTTTCCAGGCACTCATTTGCACTGGTATTGACAACTAGACTCACAAAATAAAATATCAAAACAAGATACAAACACTAACTATAACACAAGGATCTGGCTGCAATTAAGACAAAACTGGTAACTTAAAACTAAACCAAGAGCCATATCATTCAGTTACATTCGCAACATACAGAACAGTTTCGATAATATTTTTCTGGTCCTCAGAAAATCATTATTTCAGATAATGTTTGCTGTTTTCTGGCAGTACAAGCAGTACGTTGTGACTTTTATTTTAGTTCTGCTGGCTAATCTTATGCAGTAGTCCGTTAAACATTACAATCTACTGAGCAGCTTCTAAATATTGACGTCATCAGCTGTAATTACCACATTTAACAATGACACGATAGTATTACTAACAAATCCAAGCATCCTATCAAGGGAAAAAGACTGCTTTAAGATAACACACTACTACTACTTCTAATTAGTGGCCTTTTCCAGCTGGTTCCCACACAGATACAACTCTTCCATCTGTTCTGGAACAGAACCTCTGTAGACTAGTGGAATTGGTTTTCTACAGGCCAGATGTCCTTCTTGACATTACTAGTATGTACCACGACACTAAAGGATACACACAACAGTGGCCTAGCCTCAACGTTTTTTCATCCACAAGTGGATTACTGATGGAAGTGCAAATGTTCCATTTATGTTTGCTCTCCAATGCCTTAAGGCTTTACAATATAAAAACACAGAAAGGGTATATAAAATGACTAACTGGCAGAGATTCGTCATCAACTGCAGGTTCGTCAAGTGCTGTATCATCACTCTCATACAGTACGTGTACATCATTGATGGACAATGCATCGACGCCTTTATCCAACCAGAACTGGAATATATTCTGTTACATAACATAACATTCTATATGCTGACATTAACAGCCATTATACACATCCAGCTGTATTAGCCAGCAACCCAAGTTCAGAACCAAACAATTTTGGTGGAGTAAAGTTATTTTATATTTTATGGTTACTCGTAGCTCAAACATGTACCATAAAAATTCGATTATAATACGCACAATTTTCACCATAATTACCCCTCTCACAGTCGGGGTGCGTATTATACACCTGAACTGATCAGCCTGCCAGTTTCCCAGAAGTGACAAAAAGAGACCAGAGTTCAACGTGAAGGTCAGCTGATAGCACTCGCTGATTTGTAGGCCTTTGTAGCTGTTGCCTGATGCTGACAGTGGGCAAACATCTAGTTTCTACTGCAGCACTGGCCCACTTAAGGTTCTAGGTACTGGCGTGACAGTCAGCCACTCTCCCCTTCCCTCCCACCGCCGGCCGTTCGCTGGGGAGAGGAACGATTGTATGCACAGCAGTGGAGCCGAGATGTGCAGACGAGAACGTTTCTATAAATGCACAGACGCGTTCGCGGACGCACATTGCTGCACATAGATGCATGCGTTTGCGGACGCATCATAAACGTGGACAATGTGGACGCATCTGCAAATGCACGCCGAGGCATCTGTGAACGCATCTACAAGCTTATATACTCAGCATCCACGGCGGACGCGAACGCTACCTTGCACTAAGTTGCGGACAGTTGTAAGTCGACTGCTGATGCCGACAATCGTAAGACTGGATACCGATCCCCTTAGACGCCTGCAGACCCAAACGGCATTTCTGGCGAAAGCAAAAATGTTTGCATCCGCACATCTCTCCCCTGCAGTGGCTGGCATCAATCACGACGGCAGCCACCACGGTCGCGCCAAGCTGTGTAATTAATGAATGACTTTATAAGTCGAGAACTCGCTTGTCATCGCTCCGTTGCACCGTAAAAGCATGGAACTTCAATTTTCCCTTCAAACTAGGCCTAAAGTCGGCCTGCATATTATGCAAGAGTGCGCATTATAATCAAATTTTTACGGTAGTCCTAAAAATGAAATGAGGTGTACCAGAATTTCCTTGCGAACATCTTCATGTCTCATATTCAGGTCTGGCATTGAACTGTGATAATAGTGATAATAATATTTTTGTCGGCTATCATCAAACGTCCATGCTGGCCCACCATATTTGCTGATCTGCAACAAACATGCCAGCCTTTGATACAGTGTTGTATTCAATATAAGCAACAAAAGCACATGTAAATGACACAATGTCCAACACCGAACTCTACAACACTTCACTGGCTAGCCTTATCAGTACTAAGTAACATCATCAGCCATATCCACTGGTGCCCCTATCCCTACCCTAATGGATACAGGTGACAGGCTCAATACACTATTTGTACAGACTGTGAATTACCAATTTAAAAAAATTCACAGTTAATCAGCCTATTTTTGCTTACACAGAAAATTAGCTCGAGTCTCCACATAACTCCAAGTACTGCGGGACGGAATGAGTGCTTTTACAGATGACATGCGTTTTCTGCCCACCTGACTTCGAAGAAGTGAATATATGATGGCAACCGTTGTGTTCCAATACTTATGCAGTGTAGAAAGATAAATGCACATATATTCATTACCCAGTTATTTGGAGGATAGCGAGAACCATTTTCAAATCTTCTGCCATTATCCCAAATGTAGAAGTTGCTGTATGGATTGCTTGCACTTTGTCTGCTCTGAATGAACCACTTGTGCCGCCGGCTTGTATGGTTTGGTATCAACTCTATCACCAGCTTTACGCCTGGACAACACATTATTATGAGCTCTTTCTATACACATATATTCCAAATTTTCTGTATACCAGTACCTATCATATTGAAACCTCGATATGGCTTCACACTTCCAGTGTGCTCAGCAAGTGTGAGTGCAATCATATAAATAAATTTGATTGACTTTTTTCTCTGTTTCTCTGCGACTGTTTTTACATAAAATACAAAAAGCTGTAAAGACTCACATAATCAATCAAAACACTGATATAAAATAAACAGACAATGCAATCACATATTCACAATATAAGGCAAGGAATGATACTGTTACCAAGTTGATGCAGTTCTGAAACCAGGAGTTCAAAGTTTTCAATGCTGCCATACTTGCTGCCAATGGCAGTAAAGTCGCGTATGTCACGGCCAAGATGTTCAAACGGAGAATCAAAAAATGCACTGAGAAGAACAGCATCCACTCCAAGGTATGTCAGATGATCCAACCGCTGACGAATGCCTGGCAGAACATATGCAAAGCAATCACTGTACTAAAAATGACACAGAAATAGTTCACTTACAAAAATAAACATAGTAGACAGAGATGTGTCAAGTATTAAGAGCCTTAAGGATGTCAACAAGACTTGCGAGTCTCCAGTCTTGATCTTTTTTCTTAATCCCGGGGACGGAATTTTTCAACTTCTGAGAATCGAGATGGACAGCCTGTCAATAGGCATAGCAGGATAAATGTCACCTGTCACTCCGGCACTTGTTATCAGTCGATAGCTTGTTGGCTTCACTGTGGCCATGGCCCGCACACCAGATGCACGGACGCCAAGAAACAAAGGACGTTGGCATATCTAAGGGGGTAGAGGGAGCAGTTGCTTCTGCCCCTGGAAGCTGAGAACCTAGTTTTGCCACTGCCTGCAAATGCGGCCACTTCAGTCTACCTATATAGTAAACAAAAAAGATCACTGTTTACAGCTGCACATTACAGAGCAGACATTAAATACGCCTTCTCCTGTTGCTGATTATTCCAGGCATAGTGGAAGTCTGACTGTCAATAAACACTTGCATGGCCCCCGACAGGAATAGCAACTGTCACTGCCGTCTTTGATCCCAACTGCCCTTTACAGGCTATGGCAGCAGTGCACGGTGTGTGACAGGCACTCAGGGAATGGCGTGGAGTAGGCATTCCCGGCAAAGTGAGATTACATTCGTCCATGATGTAGCAGCATCAGCAAGGGGAAGAGCAAGCACGACAGACGGCCTCGTGATGTTATATTGACATCTATCGTAATTAAGATATTGCGTTATTGACACTGTTCACATGGTATGCAGAGCAGGTTCTGTGACACGGCTGAGCATTCGTCTGTCTGTCCAATTATTTGACCGAAGTCACGATGTGCCATGTGGCGGGTTTGCTGGTGAGTTCTGTGCGGGTGTGTGCGACAATGAGTGGATGAAGGCGCGTTTGACATCAAAGGCGTTGGTGCCGGGTGATACAGGTGCTCACCAGCAATGGCGTCGCAGAATGGGCCACAGCACGGCACTCAGCAGCAAATGTGAGCAGTGTCATGTTTACAGCTGATGCAGGAGACTGAAGACAGGCTTGCTTTGACAGCATGATGGATGTGAGAGTATGTGGGGTATGCCACAGATGGTAACTGTAAAGTTCAAAGGAACTATATAGACCACCGATTGGCCAGGTGGGCAAGTGGGAGATGGGTGAGGCGACTACTTTCATGCATGCCATTACAGGCAGGTACTCGGTAGAAATCGAGTATCGATCGAGACACGGGATCGGCCAATCAAGACCTGGGAATGAGACTTCCAGGGAATTAATATCACTAAAAAGCCAATAACGAAAAAAACCAAATTAAATAAACTATCCAGTTATTGCTGCTGACTTTTTAACAGCAAAGTGGAAACTATAAGTCTGGGTAAAGAAAAGCAAAACAAACAGAAAATAATTATTATCTAAACGATGTTATAATCACACATCATATAATAACCCACTGCAAAACTCTCTGTAGAAAATAGAAGCATACTAAAAACCAACAACATAAAATTTACTAAATTCTGTAGACAGACACAGCCACAAGATCAAATAAAATAGCAACCATTTATATCTCCAATTCCATCGCCATCTGAGTCTTGAAAGGAGTGTACATAAATATGGTAGATGAGTGCTTTGCGCCACCAGAATTCTGGAGCAGGTTGCCTCTCATCAAATCCGTATTCTTCCTTCAGCTGGGCCAGCTGCTTCACATTGTACCAGTTGACGAGAAGGACAAATACAGTGATGAATGCCAGTAGCATGAGATATGTTGCACCCTGACTTACCAACGGCTTCGTATTTGCCTGCATTCGCAGCATCTGCAGCTCTTTTTCCCTTTCCTTCACATAATGATACAAATGTGATAATTATACACCAGCGATCTGCAATTGCCGACAATATAAAGATCCAGAAATACTATTGTTAATGTTTCCGAAAGCTATATATGCAAACAAGATGTGGAATCAAATGGAATTATGGATAAGGTTTAATTTTACACTTTACAGTCATCTTAAAGCACACGTTATAAAAAAAACTATACCCATGATGATTCGAGTTATTTGAAATAATGAAGTGTCGATAATCTTGAGTCGTTAATAGCTACGAAACATCACAAAACTTATTTTGGTTCGGTGACCAAGGAGGGACAGTTCAACCATTTATAAGAGATTATTGCTGCAAGCAGATGTTAAATATGGTAAAATACCTCTGAATCATCGGAATCAGTATCATATTCTTTTAGAATATCGGAAAAATCTGGATCACTTCCTTTCCGTTCATTGTCACCATTAATCAGAATCTGCGTTTCTTCCTCAAAGTTGCTTCTGTGACCATTGCGAGGAACTCTTTTGCGGGGTGCATAAGCAAATCTGTTGTCAATCAGATGGTACTCTTTCATGCGTTCAAAGTCAGAGTCCGACATCCTGTTAGAAGATTTACATCAATCAGGCTCAAGTTAGCAGAACAATCATTCAGTTCATGAACACCTAAAACAAACAATAAAGTAATACACTGTTTCGCAATCACTCTAATAACAGGATGTTGCAAGTGATCACAAAGGTTGTCATAACTCAACTCAACGAGCATCTACAAACGCAGGCGTCAAACATCTCAATGTCCGCATTTATCTAACACAACTGAATACAAAAACTACACTTCTATATTTCATGCACTGATCTATCTCCAATTCCAATACCATAACTCTTCAACTCTGCCGACATAAACTAACACTACTAGGATCATGATTCCGTATCTGCGGCTATAACATCTAAAGACCAATCTACACACACACACACACACGTTTAACGGCCCTTTGTCTAGGACTACCCAGGTGAGCTGGTACCAGAAAGGTAAAACCAATCTGGATTTTACTAAAGCAAGAGACAGTGAGTGGCAGTGGCATCAGCTGGGCCATATGCAAGTCTGCACCTCGCTCCAGACAGATGACCACGTCAGCACCCCACCACTCAGTTTTTTACAGGCCGGATGCCCTTCCTGCCGCCCAACCAACAGCGTCAAAGCACTGAAGGCAAAACGCAAAAGACCAATCTAGATCTCATGAATTCAATGACATGTTCTATCAAACTGAGTGCCGTCCATTAAACTGCATCCAGGATTACAATGATTTTAGCCATAATCACAAAATTACGACAGAACTATAAGAAATAAACTAAGCTGTGGTGTTGCTCGTACTGTGTACATAGACGACACAAAAACCGTCGCAAAGAAGCTCATTTGACGTCCTTTCACTACGTAAAAACTTTGTTTACTTTTCAGCAAGTGCCCCCGCAAAGACTATTAATACCCAACGCTTTTAAAATATTTATTAGGGAAGCACGCGTTTAAACGAAATGGAAGTTTAATGTAGGTTTGCACAAAATATTTAGTTAAACGAGCAGTGAATTAAACGAAACCAAGTGAATTAGAAATAATGGCGTGACGTTGTTTTGAATTTTTGCTGTAGTTGACTCACGCCACGCGAACACAATTTAAGACGCAATTCGTCATACATTCTTCTTCTCTCAGGCTTTCTCTCTTCCCTCTTCTCAGCAGCACACTGCCTGGCCCCAGCGCCTCGAAGTTACGACCTTATTGCGCTATAGAAATCTGTTTATTATTATTTGTATGACCGATACATGGCGCGTTAAACGCTACTTAATAAATAACAATTCCACGTATTCGAGGCCCCAGTCCGGCAAACTTCCAAGTTTCTAATAATTTTGCAAATAGGCCTGCCGAATCTTTCCGGATTTCCGGCCGTGCCGGTCTCTGCTCTGCGGAACGCGAGGGCCTGGCCGTTAGACCTATAAGCCGGCTTAGTCTTTAATTTCGGCCGGCTTAGGAAAAATTTCGGCTTATTTTCGGCTTAGCCGAAATTTTTTCGGCGGCGGCGGCTTAACAAATATTCGGCGGCTTAGCCGCGGCTTATTTTCGGCTTGTTGGATCCTGGACATCATTCTAATGTATTTCGCTGCAACAGACCTACTGACTGACTCATGCA